>Ga0247780_1000034_pt1 | contig 127156 bp, 142 predicted proteins | sample UWRJL079202R5_FD_179927 | JGI IMG/M metagenome (GOLD analysis project Ga0247780, IMG submission 179927) | Plant litter microbial communities from Arlington Agricultural Research Station in Wisconsin, United States - UWRJ-L079-202R-5 | ecosystem: Environmental > Terrestrial > Plant litter >...
GGCTACTGATGATAGATCCGCGACGTCTCCACCCATCACTTCGCCAACTTCACCGCCTCCGCCCGAGGTAAATGCTTCGCCCACAGGCGCGCCGCCCCCGCCCCCGCCGCCCCCGCCGCCGATGCCTCCGGGCGCCCCGGGCGGACCGCCCCCACCTCCGCCGATGCCTCCTTCGATGGCCCCGGCAGCGCCTCCTCCGCCCCCTCCACCGCCGCCGGCAATGGGAGACATGGCGGCAGCAGCACCCCGGCCCATGGCATTGCTGGGTGAGATCCAGGCAGGCAGGGCGCTCAAGAAGACGCAAACAAAAGACAAGAGCGTGGCGGCTGTGGCGGGTCGGGTCCTGGATTAATATAAAGGTTCATGCGGCGGGCCAGCCGCCGGTGCTCGTGGCCAGTCGGGCGGTACCAATGCACGCATCCCCGAGCGGGACGGGGTAGCGATAAGCTGATATAGGGAGCTTGTGTGGGGACATGTATGGGGAGGGAGTGGGACACAATATCGGAGATGTGTTCTGATTGTACGTAGTACCTCGACACGGCATGCAATAATCATCCTTTCACAGCACCGAATCACCACAGCGGTCTAGTCTGACAATAGCGAAACATTTCAACCCCCCTCTCCCTTGGCCAATCTTTGCTCTGTGCGGTGTAAACAAAAGTTCTTGTGACCTATGGGTTGCTTTCCTGATATGCCGTGCTCTTTGACCGGGCGAGTCGGGCCTGTGGATGGTGGGATCGGGATCGAAAATTCGTGTCCCATCCCCGACGGCATGCAGCTTTTAGTGGAGAAGTGTCGTCTCTTACGAGGCTTGCGACAAAGCCGACATACACGAGTGAAATGCTCCAACGAGAGGAATGGACGTGAGGCAGGGAGGGGGTGTCATCCGGATAGTCTTTGAGTTTACATGTCGAATGATGGGCTGTCAGATAGCTCGTTTACGTTTTGGGGGCTTTAGAGTGGCGTGCATCCAAGGTCTAGAATGCAGACCCAGAGTTTGGGTGCGCTGTGCTTTTCTGCGCTTCTTGCATCAGGCTGTGGTAGTGTAGAGTAGGAAACGGGAGGTCGTATATCTTGCATCTCATGATGAAACGCGCTTGCGCGGTGCTGAGAGAGAGAGACGCAGTGAGGGGGCACAATGTACTCGACAAGACGGGAGTCTGGTATCGGCCCAAACGGTAAAGTACTCTCGCAGAGGAGCTACCTTGTGCGTAGTTCTGCCGACGTCACATCGAAGCATGCAGCCACTCTGTCACCCGAGTGTCATTGACAAAAATGAAGAAGGCATCTGTGTGCTTGCAGGAGGCGAGCGGACTGTGATTCAAGGTTGAAACTTTTTTTTATTTTACTGGGTGGACATCTCTGGCTGGGGTTAAAGTGAAGGTACAAAGCAGGAGACAAACGGGCACGGGCAGGGATTCGCGCTGGAACGCGGGGAGGAATGATCGGACCCTCTGCAGAGGGATATTTCGGGACCCTCTGCACCTCTTCCTGGGCTCATCCCGGGGACTCGTTTTTCGTCCGCCTCGCTTGTGACAGCTCAGCAAGGAGAGGGAAGGGAGGGATGTGCGAGCTTGTGAAAAAGCTGTCGAAACGAAGTTGAAGTGGAAAAAAAAAAACCTGCTAAAATTCTCTGTGCGAAGGGATCTGCCGCCGAAAAAGCAGGGAATAGGATGTCTACAGGCATGCTCTGAGTCACGATGTAGCCTTTTCTACGTGCTGCGTTATTAGTATATGGAAGGGTAATTGTCCTATAGCGGCGCTGTCCTAACTTCCAAGTTAGGACCCAAGACCCGGCACCAGTAGCACGAAAATTACTACGATCTAATCGCATCGGGACCGCAGGTGCAGTGCCGGGCGCAGATGCGCAATTCGAGTCGGTCGACATTCTTCGACAGGCGCAAACGCTCTCCATGGCGCCCCGCCCAGCCTACCCGGCAGAGAAGGATGCCATGGCCTTGGTGGTGTCATTTGTGGGCCTGGATGACACTCTCACGGGCCCGTCCCCGTTGGAGCCAATGATGTCAGCTCGTCGATCTAGCTCTCAGACGAGTCCGCCTGGAGACCCAGACCATCCAAGCGGTGCGAACTGGTCGCCTGCCTGGCGGACGCTGGAGATGACCGAGATGAGCAAGATTGGGAAGAGAAAAGCAGCGGTGTGCTGGTGCCGGCTTGTGGCGAGCTGAGCAGTGGCTCGAAATCAGGTCCCCTAGGCACATTCCTGACGGGCTCGCGACGCGGCGGCCTCGACATTTTTCATGCGTTCTTTAGTCGAGCGGAGAAGACATGGCAGATATGAACGGCCCTGATTGATACGGGCTGGGCTGGCGTTTGATGATAGCGTGGGTAGGTGCTGAACGCCGCTCTTGGGGGTCCCTCGACGTCGGAAGCCCCGCGAATAAATGGGCGACGGGCGGCCCTGATTGGCTAGGGGCAGTGGGCACGCGACTGTGACGCGAAGATTCGCGCCAGTCGTTTTCAATCGATAAACAAAAAGCGCGACGCCGCCTCTTCCCGTTGGACCGCCTCAACTCCAGCCCGGCGTCGCCAAAAGATTGCATTGCAGCCAACCAACGGCCGCCCGCCAGTCTTTTCCAAACGTGCGCTCGATTCCGCCATTGTCAGGACTCGGCAGTATCTGTCTCGAAACCATTTTCGAGTCTTCTGGTCTGCGCGGTGGAGAGCAGTGCAGTGCACGCATCGAGATCTCCCGCCGAGAGAGACCGGCCCAGTGCGCTGTGTGCGACGTGCTGCCGCTGCGTTCGCTGCCCGCCAGGGATCCTGCATGGCACAGCCCGCTTTTCGCTGGTCTCCGCGGTCTCCTGCTGGCCTCATCCACCATTCATCCGGAATCCAGCTTTCCAGCTTCCCCGCCCGTCAGGAACCTTGATCCGCTGCCGCCTTCGCATTGCCCTCTCACTTTGATGGAACCCGTCGACATATCTTTGACGACATCGCCGAGAGCGACAGAGCACCCGTCGGCCACTTAAACGCGAGAGGCCCTGCCACACACCCCGGCGCCGCGTCTCCGCTCCCCTCCACTCCCCTCACCTCGTGCACCACCACCCAGAGCCCATACCCCTGCTCCCCATATGGTCAGCCCGCGTTAGCCTTCGTCGTCCAATCCGTTTGCCTGCTCTCCCTCCTTTGGCTGCTCAGCGTCCCCACTTCGGCTGCGCTCCCAGAGACAGGCGTGTGTGAGCTGGCGGTCGGCATCCTTTGACGCTCGTCCAGTCAGCCCTCTTCAGTTCGGGTCTCCCACATCGCTTTGGCGCCCAAGGCAGCCTCTCCCTCCTCCCTCTCTCCTCTCCCGGTTCTTGATAGCCAGCCGTCGTCGACAATCGCCTCCAGGACCATCATTGAGAGCCAGAACACGATCTTCGCCAATTTTGCTTCCCGCCGCCGTCCCGCTCAGAAGAAGCCGGACCCAACCCGTTTGCTCCGCCATCAACGATCATCCCATCCGCCGCTGGCCTGCGCGACTCTTTTCAGCCCATAACGGCTTACACGCCACATTATCCCTTGCCAGCGCTCCCCCCACATTTAATTAAACTCGCACACCGTCGCTTGAGGTTAGTTGAGAGAGAGCCTTAACACCGCCAGCCCGCCTCCCCCGTCAGTCAAGCACACACTACTCCACTTTCAAAGACGACGCGAGGGACTTCGAGCCTCGCTTCAGCTCCGACAACGACGACTTTTCAAGCTGGCGCCGACATAACAAGGACCACTAACTGAGGTTCAGAAGAATCTTGCTTCCATCAGCTACTGTCGCACGTAGACACGCGTTCAGCTCGGCCATTCAATGGCCAAGCAAACGCGTTTCGGGGCTCCCGAGCCGCCGCTCCAGATCTTCCAGGATGAATTCCACTACGATCTCACAGCACCTTCGATGATCAGCCACGCACCGATGCCCCAGACATCGAAACCCCGACGACCTCTTCAGAGTGCTAACGCCAACGTTGTGCTAAACCCTCCGAATGCTTCCTTCGTCAACCAGTCTCCATTCAAGTCAAATATGCGGATGGCCGACTCGCCTCTCACTCCTTTGAAACCGGCGCAGGGAAACAAGCTCAACATGGTACCGATGATGCCTCCAGGACGCCTACCTAAATCTACGTCGACGGATTCGCTTGAGAAAAAGCCGCCCATGATGTCAAGGTTCAAGACGGTAGCACAAAAACCCCCACATCATCATCATCAGCAGCAGCAGCAGCAGCAGCAGCAGCAGCAACAGCACCCTCTAGTCCCGCCCGAGATCAACTTCCACAGCATGGGCAAAGAGAACTCGCACCCATTAATCTATCCAGCCCCGGCACCTCCGCAGTTCAATATTCCACTCGAGAACTACTACCAGAAACCGTCCGGAAAGCGGGTGTTGTTAGAGGCTGCCCCGATCAAGGAACTGAGACCGGCAAAGAAGCCAAGATTAGAAGAGCCCCTCCCTCCGCACGACTCGTTTCCGGTCATTCAAGACGATGGGACGAAGCCAAACCACAGCTATGCCACCCTCATTGGAATGGCGATCCTCCGGTCACCACAACGGCGACTTACTCTGGCTCAGATCTACAAGTGGATCTCCGACACCTATTCTTTCTACAACCCTAACGATGCTGGTTGGCAGAACAGTATCCGGCACAACCTCAGCCTGAACAAGAACTTTGTGAAGCAGGAACGACCGAAGGACGACCCGGGTAAAGGGCACTATTGGGCAATCGAGCCAGGAACAGAACACCTATTCATGAAAGAGAAGCCTTCACGGAAGTCGGCGCCCACGAACGAGAACTTGCCTGTGATGTCGACACGCTTGGAGCCATCGCACCCTCAGATGCATCTTCTTCAGGAACCAATGTTGCCGCCTCAGCCTCCCATGAACCACTCCTCGCTCCCTCCATTGCCGCCATTGTCGCAACACGCCCCTATGCAAATGCCCGCTCCTGAGATCTCATCGGACGCCACGATCCCGGCCTCAGATCTAGCTACCATCGATGAGATGACTGAGCCGATAACCGAGCATGACATCTTGAACGATCCTGATTTGTATTCGCCCCTCCCGGTAGCAATGCACTCTTCTCCTCCTATCCCGCGACACATTGAGTCTCGCCATAGCGGCACACCGCCGCCCCAGCATTCGATACGCGGTTCATCAGTCACGAAATCTCGCTCCCAAAAGCGAAGGTTTGCGCAGATGGACGACAGCGGCTATATCTCTTCGCTTGAATCTTCAGCGATGCGCCCCAGCCAGCACGCCACGTTACTGACGTCCGAGGCCGACCGTCCGCGGATCAAAAGGGGCCGCGCCGAGGAAGAGATCGCCCGTCTCCGTGCCTCCTCCTACGACAGCCCGTCAAAGGGTCGGTCTTTTGGATACCCGCCAACTTCCTCTTCACCGCTTCGCCCCCCGGTATCACATGGGCTTGGGCAAATGCTCCCACCACTAACTCCAGCCACTAAGCTGAAGGCACCGATGAAGCCTCCGCCATCCGTCTCTCCGAGCACCAATCTTCGTCTTCACCGGGAAAGCGTCCAGTCGATGGTTGACTCTCCCTATCGACGGGTTTCTGCCTTGCTGCCAGATGAAAGCGCCCTCCAGCTTACTCCTAGCTTCAATGTTGACGAGGTCTTTTTTGGCATTGACCGCAAGGTCGAAGACGACACCAGTGCCTTCGACATCTTCCAGGATAACCCGTTCGACTCGATTTTCTCCCTCTCGCCGCTTCCTGTACACAACGGCTCGCCGATAAAGCGGTCAGTCAAGAGGCAGAAGATGGATCGGTCACTGTCGACGAGTGCGCTCGGCGATCTCACTGGCTCTCACCACGGCCTCGGCAACTCATTCCTGAAAGTGCCAAGCCAAGCCAACGCTCTGGCATTGGAGACACCGAGCAAGATGTTCGATGGTCTCCTATCTTCCCCTAGCAAGGTTTTTCTGCAATCCCCCAGCAAGATGTCCACGATGAACGACGAGAACCTGGCTCCGTGGATTTCAATGGATGAACTTTGCACGGACTTCTACGAAGACAATGACTTTTCCGGCATCGACATGCTAGCCGGGTTTGAGAAGATTGGCTCGAGCAATACGCAACCACGACCTCCAGCAAAATCTTCGCAAAAACCGGGTTTCGGTCGCGCTTATTCGACCACATTCTAGCATGGTCTTACTCTCGATTTTTGCTCACGCCACACCACCCGCGGCCGGGAAGGTCGCGAATACTTGGCTGACGACTGTTACGATTGACGAATAAACCGCATCTTATTCGCCTCATGTGCCTATTGACTAGACAATATCTGTCGGGGCTACATGGTTCATCATCCTCTCACCTGAGAGACCCTGGGATGGGAGGTTTGCATTGAGATGTATCAAAAGCCACCCGCTCCTATTATACCTTTTCCCATCTCCCTACAGAGGGTTTTCCTTTTTCTTGTCATGATAATGAAGGGATGTCATGGAGTACATATCACAGCAAAGCAGCATATGGAAGGAGTCAAATGACGGGGGTTTCCTTACGATTTCTTTGAGTATTTGGGAAGGATGGCCAACGAACAGTGCCGAGCTATCTGAACTGTTTCCCCTTGCTCGGTTCTCTATATGTCACGGTTTCGTTTTGGGTCTGGATGAATATCAGCAGGGGAAAGCGTGGTGTGTTTGTTTGTAGCCCACCGGGATGGCTAGGTATAGTTTGCCATGTTGTGTATAATCCTGCGAGGATTACGTGTCAGGAAATGAAAATGGTTTTCCCGTCTCCCTAATCATGCAACGCTCCATGGCCAAGTACGTAACCAGAATCGGAACGGACCATTATGATCCAATGCTGTGACTGGCCGGCGTCTAACGTCCGTTCATGTGGTTGGCAGACAGAAGCGAATGAGACTTGTACAACGCAGGCCTAATGTGTATCTATGGGTATATCTATCTGAGCTATCGATAGGGGTAAAAGCAAGACACCAAACAACAGCCTGACAACCAGTCATCCAAAAATGCTTACCGAATAACATACCTCAAGCCAAACCCCTGCAACGTGATGTCTGTTCCTAGTTCTATGCGCTAAAATCACAACCGCTGTAACGCCCACCGAGCCAAGATTCCCCAAACCTCCCCAAACCACATGAGTGAGGTAAGCCAGTACTCCATATGATTTTAGAATGTGCCGAATCGACGATGGCCGCGAAAATCCCTAAGCAACGGAGTCCTCTTATCCACCCTGTTCTCCGTCCCGACAGCTCGCGGCTCCGAAGATCGTCGCTGAATGCCTCGATTATGTGCCCCAGTACCTAGCTCCAAGCCAAGCCATTGCCGAGCAAATTCCACAGGAGAAAGATAGGCTTTGCCGTAGAACCCAAAGGCGGAGACAACCTCCTAGTAAAGCCCCATCCGCGAGACCCAGCCAGTATCGGCAGACTTTTGAGGGTTGATGAGTATCTCGTAAGGGAACGGATTGGAATCTGTTGTGGTGATTGGCGGGATATGATCCTTGTGGGCGTTTACAAGAGTGATGATCTTCATGACAGTGTTGTTGAGCGTCGTCATCGTTGCCTTGCGGACTTTGGCGCGTTCTAGGTGGCCACGTCAGTAAATTGCTCGGTCCTCCTGGGACTTCGCCGACGAGTTACCGTCCACTTCCAGCGGGCCCAGGACGCAATGGGGACACAACTCCAGGATCATGCTCACCACCCTCTGTTTTCGGATCCGCCACCGTCACTTTGACAACCCAGTTCTCCCAGCACACTTCGTCCTCGCCGCGCATGGTATACCAGTTTTTCCGGCGCCTCTTCTCGAAGAACTGTACCGTCACCTGCCCACGACCGCTGCCGTTCCCGGCCCCTAAACTCGGATGCTGGGGGTGGTGATTTGCATGATGCGGTTGGCTGCGTTCGGCTTCGAGGTCGCGCACCAGGGTGGTTACGCGCTGCTCGATGAGCGTTTCGATCTCGGCGACTGGCACATAGGCAAGGTCAAGCCCCAGCACGTCGCGTGTCCGCGGGGCAACCGTGGGGAAGAAGCGAAGAAAAAAGATCAAGTTTAGTATCCCTATGATTTGGATGTTAGCGATCTTTTCTTGCTTCGAAAGCAGTAGAGTGATCACACAATAGGGGTGGCCGGGCATTTTGGTGGGGGAGGAGGAGGGTTGTGGGAAGTTGCTCACCTCGGACCACATCGCGCACGGAGTTAGGGTCAGCGAAGGCCTCGAGAATAAACTCGGGAGCACCGGGCTGCTCCATGGTGAGAAACAATAGTCGCAAGTGTCAACTCCTAATGGCCGGTGTTGAGGGATGAGAGGACGTATAATGTCTCGTAATCACTACCCCTCATGAGTACTGGGGATTGAGGGGCAGACGAAGCGAAATGATTGTGAGTGACGTTTTGGGCGGAGCTAAACCACACTGCGGGTCACCTGCAGCACTGGCGGTCTCCGCTGAATCTAGCGGGCAAGGGCCAGGTGGGACCCAAAGAAAGGATCTCCTGGTCACATTCTGGTTTTCTTTAGAGGGTTAGGGTTTCGGCTGCCCTTCCGATCAGCCCTGTCAGCGCAATCCGCAATCGAGCCGAGGTAAATTGGCCCAAGAGGCTGGGCAGCTGGCAGCTGGGAGCTCCGCCAACTCAAGCGTGCAGATTCAAGCCCGACGAAGACGCAACGCCCTATGAATTGAACCCAGCGAGAGACGCCTGGCGACTGAACTGCAACCGAAGGCCATCATAATGTTCGGCGCCACACGGCGCTGGTTCCGTCGGAACCGCACGCCCGTCGCCATCAGCGTCGGCGTCGTCGGTGCGGGATACGTTGTCACGCAATATGTGCTGAGCAAGATCAACGATGCGCGCGAGCGCATGAGCAGCGACCGCATCGCCAAGGAGAAGTAGGTGCATCCAATGCACCCATCACCGTCCCTGTGGTACGGCTTGTGCTAACCTGACACTCTTGTCATGTGCAGCTTGCGCCGACGCTTCGAGCAGAACCAAGAGGACTGCACATTCACTGTGCTCGCGCTGCTGCCGACCGCGACGACGAACATCCTGGAGGCTATGAACACCGAGAAGATCACGTACGAGATCCAACAAATGAAGGGGTCCACGACGGCCAAAACCCGGAGTATCGGGTCTCTAAGTCCGCCCACGGCATCCGAGGCTGCCACCACCGACGACGATGGGCGCAGCACCATCAGTGTCAGCGTGCACAGCGAGGCCGGTGTACACACAAGCCAGATTTCGATACCCCCTATGACACCCGCTGAGAGCACCGAGGTCCCGGCTCAGGATGCGCCTCAGACGCCGCAAAAGCCGCGCAAGACGAAGCGCCAGCTTTGGGATGATCTGACCATCAGCTGTAAGTTGAGAGAGGGGGTTGTTAGGGAAAAGGGGCTAACATACCATCACCAACAGCCATCACAAGAGCCTACACGTTAATCTATACCCTAGGGCTCCTTGCTATGCTCACCCGAATCCAGCTAAACCTGCTTGGACGCCGCAGCTACCTCTCCAGCGTCGTCTCGCTCGCTACTGGCGGCGCCCAGGCGACCATCAGCCTCGAGAACAACGATGACGACGGCAGCTCCAGCCAGGCCTATGGCAGCGATTTCGATGTCAATCGCAAGTATCTGACCTTTAGCTGGTGGCTGCTCAACCGCGGCTGGGTGGACGTGATGCAGCGCGTGGAGGCAGCCGTGCGCCAGGTATTCGGTCATCTAAGCCCGCGCGACACCATCTCTCTCGAAACCTTCTCCCGCCTTACCTCAGAAGTGCGCCGTCTTGTCGAAGGCAGCTCCCCCGGCTCCGCCGCCGGTACACAGTGGCTTCCCTTCCTGCTTCCGCCTGCCAGCATGGAGGACTTTGTCCTCCGTGAGTCGGGCATCCTTGACGACTCCCCGCCCCCTCCTTACGACCCCACATCTAACACGCCCTCCCCTTCGTCATCCGCATCCCTCCGCCTTCTTCTTGACGAGACAGCCGACCTGGTCGAATCGCCTGCCTTTGGGCAGGTTCTCACACAACTCCTTGACGCCGCCTTCGCCGTTCTGCTCACCAACAAGCTCGCCGCTGGCGCCTTTGAGGCTCCCCTCGCGGCTGAGCTCCGCGACCCGCTGTCGTCGTCCAGTGCTGGCTACAGCCGGGCTGTACTGTTGCCCAAGATACTGAGCGTGCTGACACGCCAGGCACATGTTATCGGGAACGGGATGCCCAACGAGTATTTGCAGTCAATGGAAGCAGTACGCGACCTTGAAGGCTTTGCCGCCATAGTGTACTCAAGCAACTGGCAAGCTGAAATTGCAAGGGATGGGGAAGCCGAACCCGCCGCGAAGACCGCTGCCGGGAGCGGAAGCAGGGGTGTCGTTGTGCCAGTCATAGAGAGCTCCGCGTCGCGTCACAGCCACGTGTCCGGCACAACGGTGGTGGTGACCGAGTCAAGCCTCGTGATGGTAGAGCCGCAGGCAAGTTTCGACAGCGCTTGGGATAGGGCTGTCACGGACAAGGTGGGCGGCAACTAACGGCTTCGAAACGGGCGAAGCAAATAGCATGGAGCGGAGTCAGGGTTTTTTGGTCGTGGGTTGGCTTTGTGATAGTCATGATACTGGATACTAGAGATAAAGTTTGTTCGGAATACCACATAGGAGAGCATTTTGTCATGGGCATAAATTAGGGCTAAAGTGTATTACTATATATGGGGGCGCAGGAACGAGCATCTAGGGCAGCATGTATCAATATCAAATATGAGGGTTTGGATGAGCTACTTCACCATCTGCCTTTTGGTCAGAGCACCCGATACGGTGTGCCTGTCTGTTACCCATGCCAGTGCAGGGACCAAACTACCATAGTACCCCAGACGGCCGGCTTTGGATTGCCTGGGCTCCAGCCACGCCCGTGGCCCGTGTTGATTACACCGGAACGCGGCATCTTCAGGTCGTCCCACACACCCCAAACCAGCTCCAGCATCCTTCCTCCCTCAGGTAATAACCCGTAGCTCTTTTCATGTCGGTGGAGATCTGCGGCACGCACACATCCAAGGGTCAGCGGACAACTTCTTCCCCTCCTCCACACCGGGGAATATCGTCCGGGCAGGTCGTTGGATAGGAGTGCTCCTCGCGGGTCGGCGGTGGCGGCGGACGGGAATCTCACATCAAACCCCTGATGAACTGGTCAAGCCCTAACTCAAACAGCTCGTTCTTCACTCCCTCGCCGCCCTTATGCTCAACAGGCGACAGCGGATTCTTGACAACTGTGTTTCCTATCAGCTACACACACATCTCCCCCACCCCGCAAGTAAAAACACATACCGTATTCCACCCACAGGTTGATGTATATCTGATGCAGGACATTCCGCATGCTCGGCGCCGCCGTGTCGGTGAGCATGACGAAGCGCAGATTGCTCACTGTCTCGTAGTAATGCAGCTTGTACTGCCCCGTGCGGTAGCTGATGAAGGCGTCGTCTTCACCGCCCAGCTTGCGCACCATGTTGCGCAGCGAGAAGACGGTGCCGTAGATCAGCTTGGCATCGTCGCCGGCGCGCGCGGCCTTGGATCGCCGGTCCGGGCGCGGGTGGTGGTCGGGCGCCGGATTCGGGTTCACGGGGGCTTCTGCGAGCGCCGGGGGCACCCATGATTTAGAGTAGATGCATTCCGCTGGGTGATGGGCAGTCTGTCAGCGGTGGTGCGGGAGGGCGGGTAAGGAAAGGGGTAGGTCGCGAGCGCGAGTCCGCAAGGGGGCCGACTCACTGTGGCGGTCGAAGATGTAAAAAGAGTAGATAACCATTGCAACAGGGGATTTGATTCTCACCCGAAACTCGGGTGAGCGGGCAAGCTGTTGCAGTTGCAAGGTTCGGCTGTCGCGCTCGTCACATTGAGGTCGATATCTAATCTTCAATGCGGAATTATGTCGTCGAGATGGGATGCTGCAGCTGATTGCACGGATTACGACCCCTTGTCTTCGGCCGGCAATGAACGAATCGAAGGCCAGGTCGGTAAACCCCACCACCCACCTGTGTCGCACAAGTTTCCTGCTGGTAACATCCCGAATATGTGCAAGCCCCGGTTACAATACAAAATATCAGAGGATAAATCTTAAACGGAGATAGAGACGAGTAGGTTCAATTCGGCGACCTGAAGTCCACCTCCATTTTCTCTTTCTCTCTCAAAGTATAACAGCACAAAACAGGGCACCTTCAACCATGAACTGCACGGCGACCCATGTACACTGGAATACCTCCCCTGTAGGGTCTGTGCCTTGAGGCTCACCAGTGCGGGGTTTGAGGGGTTGCGTCCATCACCCCTCTACCAAGGTGGTCGCAACTGGCTTCCCAGCTCGTCTCAACCGCTCCCGTCCAGACAAGGAAGCTCAGCGCCCTGTAAGGCCAGCCGCGTCCGTTGAATGGCCGCGCATACGAAAAATAATAATAATACAGTCAGAGTATAGAAGAAGAGCTTGGCTCCCAGGCGGAAAGTCAAAACCACCAGAAACATCTGACTGGGCGAAAGAAAAAGGATCTTCCGCTGCAGTATACGTTCCGTCTCTGCTCCGGTGTGCTTGTTTTCCTGCTTACCGACCGCCGAGCCGCTGGCGCACCCAGCCGATGAAGAGGTCCGGCAGGCACCTAACCTCATGAAAAGCACGAATCTGCCTACTTGTTGCCCTGCCTCCCCCGACGCGAACTTAGGCCCACAAGTGTTAAGGTCACTCGATACTTGTCTCAGCCGGACAATCCGCTACCTGTATTACTTACATCACGAGTTGCCCATCGGTACGCAACCCAGCCTGCTTCTCCAACAGCGAGAAATCGCCGTGTGAGCGAAGAAAATGGCAAGCCAATCCACTTCCCCCACCCGACCGACGACATTTGCACTTCCAATCCGCCCCCGAGCGAGCGAAAACGAGACCATGGAATCGGGCACAAGCTCCGGTCGGCACTCCGGCCTCCTCTCTCCCGATATATCGATTGAATTTCACGACGCGCCCGAACCGAGTCCCTTGTCGGCGCCTCCGCGGTAGGTTAGGCACCTCGCGCGAACGTCGAATAGAAACTGACTGCCTCCCGCCGAAGCTCCGCACCGCCAGATATGCAGCACTTCCAGAGCCCCATGAGACACCACAGGCGCACGCCATCTGCCCAGCGCGAGGTGAAGGTACGGCAGTTCGAAGGACTCCGAACGGATCGGCTAAGGCTGACAAGCTCCAGGAAACACTCAACGCGAGGTCCGAGTATGCAAACGACGACTCAGACGGGCGGTCGCACCACCGTATCAACCAATATATCATCAAGGAGGAGATTGGCCGTGGCTCCTTCGGTGCCGTTCACCTGGCGACAGATCAGTTTGGCGAAGAGTTTGTGCGTTTCGTCCTTTCTGGGCACATAGGGGGCTAGCCTAGGAAAGACCATCCAATATTGCTAACCCATGCATTTGACAGGCTGTCAAGGAGTTTTCCAAGGCGCGGCTCAGGAAACGGGTACAGTCGAGCCTACTCCGCCAAGGCCCGAAAAGGCTTGGGTATCCTCCAGGACGAGCAGGATTTGGTGCCCCTGATGCCCCTATCGCCCGGTTGACCAACCAAAAGGCCGACGAGGCCAAGGATGCGCTCTTCCTGATCCGTGAGGAAATCGCCATCATGAAGAAGCTAAACCATGAAAATCTCGTACAGCTGATCGAGGTTCTGGACGACCCCGAGGACGACTCATTGTATATGGTGCTTGAGATGTGCAAGAAGGGCGTTGTGATGAAGGTCGGGGTTCATGAGCCCGCGGAGCCATACGAGGAAGAAAAATGCCGCCACTTTTTCCGTGATCTGATACTTGGGATCGAGTATTGTAAGTCCTCCGTGGCAACCCACAGAGATGATGTATCTCATAACCTTTGCTCGCAGTGCACTCGCAAGGCGTCGTACATCGCGATATTAAGCCTGACAACCTCTTGATAACGAAGAACGACGTTCTCAAAGTCGTCGACTTTGGCGTGTCGGAAATGTTTGAACGGGCTGGCGAGATGAGGACCGCAAAGTCTGCCGGCTCGCCAGCTTTCTTGCCCCCGGAGCTATGCGTCGCTAGACACGGCGATGTCTCGGGCAAGGCTGCCGACGTTTGGTCCATGGGTGTTACACTTTATTGCCTTCGATATGGCAGGATCCCCTTCGAGCGCGACAGTGTGCTTGAAATGTACGGCGCGATCAAGACGGAAACACCAAAGTACCCACTCAATGAGAATGAGGTGTTTCTAGATCTGATGTCAAGACTCATGGAGAAGGATCCCGAAAAGAGGATAACCATGGACGAGCTTAGGGTGAGCGCTTTGAGTCTCTCAGAGCGAATTCCCAAGGTACCATAGTCTGACTTGTCTTAGGAACACCCCTGGGTAACCAAAGGAGGGCAAGACCCTCTGCTGAGCCCGGACGAGAACTGTACCGACCCCGTCGACCTACCTAACGCCCTTGAAGTGAACCACGCCTTCACTAGAAGAATGAGCCACTTGCTCTGTGTTGTAATGCGTGCCGTTTCCACCAAACCACTCCTGTTGATCAGTCTAACGCAGTGACTTAGATGAGAGCGATAAAGAAGTTTAAGGCCCTCCTGGCCCCGAAGGACGCCGCACCTCCGCCACATGAGCCCAATCCCGAAATCAAGCACAATGAAGAGGTGACGGCCCAGCCACTCAGCAATGCAGCAGAGAAGGTCAAGGAGAACGTGGCCCCTGAGGAGGAGTCTACAGCGGACCACATCGCCAAGATCCTCAGAGAACGCGAGCTGTTCCTGAAATCGACTCGTGGCGGAAAGCTAAAACTGGGCATGGTTGCAAAACCAGACTCTGCAACCTCGTCAGCTGAGAGATCCGACACGCTCCTCCTGGGCATTGGGACCGGTGGGATCGATTCCTTTGGGGCGGAGTCGCTGCCATTTGACGTCGTATCCGATTCTCCGACCGCCGTAGACTTCAACATTTATGACCGAGCCTTCAGGGAGGAGGTCGACCGCATTAAGAGATCAACGAGCCGCAAGGGCAGCCGCGGGGGCGGCAGGGTCTACCACACCAAGCTTAACGAGAAAGGCAGCAGCAGCAGTGGGGGATCTGACGAAACCGTCGTAAACTCGGGCGGGAAACTAGGAAATGAAACAACGCCGAGAAGCTCCATCTCAACCCTGGCGTCACAACCAAAGGGCTCCCGGCTTGCGGAACTAGTCGCCCAGGCGATGACGGACGTCAAGTCCAAGGCGCAATAGATCTGGGACAGAAATCCCCTTTCCGGATATCGGGGAGATGGATCGGCAATAGAGGAGGAGAACCCCCCGGTTGTGTCACCATCTGAGCGATTTCTTTGTCAGTTTCGGCTTTTTTTATATCTCTCCAAAGCTTGAAGTATGAGACCCGAGAGAGAGCCGAAAATCGGAGGCGCGGGGATTTTGCGATGATTGTGGGTGATTAGGTGTTGATTTATTTGAACCGAAATGTAGCCTCGGATGGCTTGGGTACGTAGTCGGAAAGTAGCAGTTGTATGTCGTAAAAGACTTGCTTTGCTTGGGTATCTTGTTGGCCTTCCCAGGTGTACTATAACTAGGAACGTCGTCGGTGGTGAAGAGAAGGTTTGCACTGCCACGCTGCCCCTCCCGGCTCCTGCACTTGCTGCTTCCGCGGCTACAGCACCCGCTTGAGGCGTCACAAGATCCGGGTAAAACAAATGTTTATCGGTGCTTAACCCCGGTTGGGCCCCAAGTTACTTATCTACGTAGCGCCGATTGATTTTTGAACAAGTCCTGTTGTAAGTTGAACGGCAACAATCCGGTCGTAGTCGAATCGCGACTTCGGCACTCAGCTGAGTGCCAAGAGAATGCCAGCTTCGTTCCCCTTGCCGCTTCCGGCTTGGCGAAAGCTTGTTGATCTGAAGCCCACACCACCAGGCCTCACTGGTGGGTTGGCAAAGATAAAAACTTGGATGAGTGATGCCCTGCTGCTGCGTATTGAGGTCGCCGCAGAGAAGGTATGACGGCATCTCCGTCTCCAGTCGGAGCAGCACCCAGAGCGGAGTTAGCGTATACGGAGGAACCCGGGCAGTCAGTGTTTGAGCGACGAGCGACGAGCCGCCGTAGAGCAGACGGATGTTGGTCTCGATTTCCGCGGCAGATGCCAAGCCCAAGCCACTGCTGCACGGCGTGGGCCGAACCGGTCTGGGTGGTTGAACGAGTTCCGGAGAGAAAATATCTATGCATACATACCTGGAAATGCGTGCGAACCTGCGCAGTATGTACTTCGACGGACGGAGGGACATGCATGTGCTTTGCTGGCGAGGTGTTGTGGTGTGATGTTGCGGTGTGTGTCGCCCATCGGAAAACGCTAAACCACATGCCAGGGAGGGGAATGGAAAACGTTTCGTTTCAAATCGCATGTGGATCACTGCCAGGGGGGACCCTCCATAAATGACGAACACCCGGCTTGTGAGGTACAGAACTTGTGGTCCGTCATCATGCCTCCCAACACTGGGCTGCTCGCATCTGGTTCCGGGCCACCTTCCTGGGCGAGAGTATTGGAGGAGCTTGCTTCCCCAGCCGATTTCACCTTGCACTGGTCTAGGCCGACGGCTGTTAGCCGGAGGCTGTGTAAGTGACCATTGCCTGGTACCTGCTAGGGTCCGGCGCCAGAGGTCAAACGGACAGCTAGCCACTACTATCCTTAGGGCTACATTCGGGTGCTACAAGATGTCCGCCCTCGCTCCTAGGCATCGGTGAGTAGAGTGATGTTGCCCGGTGTCGGGCATCTTGGGAAAACACCTATCCCAACTGCTGTCGTGAAACAGTCGCTTCGGTCATCTGCTCGCCGCCAGTTGCTTGATTCACGCCAGTGGCGTTGCGTAGCCTCCTAGTATCTGAGCGACCGTCGGGCTTCCGATGCCATATAGCCAGGGGTGATTTTCCAGGACTTTGCCGGATAGACGGCAGGCCAAAAGCCGGCAAGCCGGTGCCGTGGCCGGCGGCCTACACCGACACCAGCAAACGCACACCTCAGCAAGTTCTCCGAACGCAATGGACGCCCGGGACAGCGTGCCCGAGACCAAACTGGCTCGAGGTTGCAGCCTCGACTCATTGGCCGCATAGGATGGTGGTGGTAGTGTTGGTGGGCGAGAGTTGCCATGGTCTTTGCCGGGCGGAACATGTCCCGAGGGCCGCCAGTGCGACAGCCAGAATGGTGATGAGTAGCTGTGAGATGTCTTCTTGGCATTGTGCAAGGTGCTTCTGCAGAGCCTGGACTGTCTGTTGCAAGACATTCATCCTGGAAGCAGCAGTGTGGATACACAGTAACCTGTGTTCGAGATGGTATTGCAGTGACAGTTCAGCAGAGGCCCGAGCGGGCCAATGGGCACCCGTTCGGGTTGCGCAAGCCATGGCCGGCGCCGACTAGTAGAAGCAGGCGGGCTTGTTTGTAAGTGCTATCCGATGTTGAGGACAGCGTCGAAGAAGAAAATGCCTCATACTACCGATGGGAGAGCGTGGTTGCCGTCAGACGCACGACACCGACAACGCGTGTGGGTTACGAATTGGTCTGCTTGCAGCAGCTGGAAGACCTCTGAGAGCCAGGCCAGTCTTGGGCCGTAGCGTGCATCGGCCCTTTGTTGGGGGAGGGGGCCCCTTTGTCCTCCCCGAGATTCAGAGCCAGAACCCTCGAAGACGACGACTACATCGCAGCTCCTGCGTAGGCGAGCAAAGGACGCAGGCACGGTTCGCCTGCCCGTCCAATGATGGTCTCCGGACCGATGTACGACCTATGGCGGCTGCATACAGGCCGACAGGTCGCTATCCCCATCCCAAGATCCCATTCAGCATGATTGTAAATCCCGTTGGGGGTCGATCCAACACCTCACCTACATAATAAGGTGGAGAACCAGACTAGCCGGAGGCCGCCCGCTAGGTAGATACAACCGCAAATGGGTAGGACCTCGGGATGCAGATGACGAGAACTGGAGCCCACCACGCATGGAGACGTCCATGCAGACCTGCTTGGTAAGAGCGTGAAATCTCGGCTCGGTGCACTGCTGGGACTGTCCAGCACGATGCCACTGAGATGCCTCATGCGCCGCAACGCTGACGGTGCCGGAACGGGAATGGAAGGACCTCGCTGATTTTCTGATAGTTGATGGCGTTTCACGATGTCTCAGTCAGTTCCGATAGGGTGGTGGTGGGTTACAGGTGGTGCATGTCTTGGACTTGCTAGAGCCGCTGGAGAAATGATCATTTTACACCGTGCGAGGATACATGGGGGATCCCACCATACTCTTTCCCCAACAGCAAGACCTAACTTACGTTAGAATATACCTCTAGAAATGGAGGAAAGCCCCTGATGAATGCAGCTCCTCCCTGAGCTCCCTGACAAGGATCTCCCATTCTGCAAGTTTCCGCACTGTCCTTAGTGACCCTCTCGGTTCAAGTTGTTGACCGCCAACTACTTGTCGTGGCTTACGTTTTTAATTTTTGCGTCGGGCCACGGGAGGATGGAGATTTTTTGGGCGATTAATAAGTGGAGCGCTGGCACTGGCACGCCGGTCAAAGACGGTCAGCAAGTGCTCTGGACTGGCTTCGCATGTTCCCAAGGCGGGCAGCAGCTGTTCCATGTTCGTATCTGGTACGACTTTGTACGAAGTACGTGGGCTGCTTCTGATGTCGCCGACCTGCCATTGTAGTGGGTGTGTCAATTCGGAAATTCGGTTTACACAGAGGGAGGTGCTGCAGATGTACACCCAAGTACCTACACCCATTCGTCAATCTCTCCGACTGGCTGGGTCAGGTCTGGGTGTGCCATCTGAGCCAAAGTCTCGTATGTATTTATCATCCGGGTTCTCCGCCACCTAGCCCCTTGGTTTCCCGTTTTCCATCCCATTGTTTTCTTGTCCTTCACGTCTTCCTCGCCTTTGGCGAGTCCGGCTGTGGAATCCGGAAGTGACACTGTGCCCTCACCCTCTCCCGTCAAGTACCCTTCCAGCCCACTGCCTTAACAATGCAGTTACAACACCGCAGCCAGGCCACCAGGTGAAGCGCAGCCAGCGCTCCCGTTTCGTTTCTGTTGGGGCGGCACAATATATTTTCCCCCCTGTGTTTGGTTTGTGACGGCAGAGTTACCCAGCAGCCGCATCTAAACAGGCTTCGGCTTTGTGCTGCGTGGAGTCAGCTCTTCGTCACCTCCGTCACCCTCCCAACAGCACTTTCCATTCTTGCCATCAGCCGAGGCCGATTTGCCTCCCAGCCTGCTCCCGGCGCCCAGCAAAGGTGGGAAGCCACCACAACCTGAAAGACCTGACGTTTTCCTGCGCATTGGCCGATTACCTAACCACGAATACCAACAACGACCAACCTTACACATCTCCCCAGTAACTTCCAGCTTCTCCATCATGACACAACAGCAGCAACCCTGGACCGCCCTATTTCCCCGCCATTGTTTTTGATACTAGGCTAGCACTTCACCAACGCATTCAAGAGAAGGACAAACCAAGTCGAGGAGCTCTGCAAGTTAAGAACCTACCTACCGTCCTAGTATCGCCCTACCGACCACAGGCGCAACCTTGCGCTCCCACTCCACTTCCCTACCACTTGTCGGGACGCTCCGCTCCTCGCTCCTCGCCCCTCGCCCCAGCGCAGCCCTCGTCCAGAATCTGGATTTTCACGTCCACACAATTTTCCATCCTCTGCCACTCAGAACAGCAATATCGAAATCGACGTCGTCGGCCAGCTTTGCTGTTTTGACCGGCTCAAAGGACAACGGGGCGTTGTGAAGGCGCGCTCGCCGCCACAATTGCTGTCGCTTGCATAAGCGCAGTGACTGCCCCTCCAGACTCGCTTGCATCACTTGCCCAGTGACCAACAACCCTGCACCACCACCTCACGGTCGGCCGCCTGCCCCGCGCAACCACAGCCAAGTTCCGGAGCCCGACGTTTCCAAACCGAACATCTCCCGCTCGAAACATGTCGACCACGCCGGACACCAAGACGAGCGCCTCGCAGCGCTCGTCGCAGCCGTCGTCGGTCAAGTCGGGCACATCAGTCGACTTAGCTTCTCGATCCCCTAACCTGGTTGGCCAGAACGGGCAACCCCTCCCCGCCGGCTCGGTCGAACAGCTCCAGAAGCCGGCCGAAAAAGGTTCAGTAAAGGACCGCCTTACGCGCATGTTCTCGACCAGAGACTCGTCTCGGAACGTTACTCCTTCCCCCGCCGACGCGGCGGCACATCCTAACGGGTCGGGTACGCCTGGTGCGGCGACTACGCATCCCCCTCCGAAGCCCAGCGTGCCGCAGAGGAAACCCTCGTCTACCGACAAGCCCAAGACGCCCAGTGGCAAGGATGTGCCTTACCAGCGTTTCGTGCTGATCGCCGACGTCCCAGGCGGCCACGAGCACCATCTAAAGACAAGTCGTCGACAAGAGAAGCTAACGGACATGATCAAGGGGCTCCTCGGTGCCAAGAAGCCTGAGCAGACACCTGATCATGACCTGTCATTGGTGTCGAGCTGGGTTGACACGCTCAAGCTGGAGAAGGACAACTTGGCAACCGACAAGAAAGGCGGGCCCAACACGTCGGTCTCGCTGGCAGACAAGTACGGCAAGTGTCAGGAAGTCGTGGGCCGCGGTGCCTTCGGCATTGTCAGAATATCACACAAGAAGATGGAGAACGGCAACGGCGAGAAGCTTTTTGCCGTCAAGGAGTTCCGCCGAAGACCCGAGGAGACGGAAAAGAAGTACAGCAAACGATTGACAGCCGAGTTCTGCATCTCTTCCTCATTGAGGCATCCCAACGTCATCCACACCCTCGACCTGCTTAAGGACGCCAAAGGCGATTACTGTGAGGTGATGGAGTTTTGTGCTGGAGGTGACCTGTACACCCTCGTGCTTTCTGCCGGAAAGCTCGAGGTGCAGGAGGCAGACTGCTTCTTCAAGCAGATGATGCGGGGCGTCGAGTATATGCACGAGATGGGTGTGGCGCATCGTGACTTGAAGCCAGAAAACCTCCTCCTGACGCCTCGGGGAGGCCTGAAAATCACAGACTTCGGCAACGGTGAATGTTTCCGAATGGCATGGGAGAACGACGCACACATGGTATCCGGGCTCTGCGGTTCCGCCCCGTATATCTCCCCAGAGGAATATGTCGACAAGGAGTTCGATGCCCGCGCCGTTGACGTTTGGGCCTGCGGTGTGATCTACATGGCCATGCGGACGGGTAGGCACTTGTGGCGCGTTGCCAAAAAGGACGACGACGAATTCTACGCTCGCTATCTAGAGGGCCGGAGAGACGAGGAGGGATACGGGCCGATTGAGTCACTCCACAGGGTAGGTGCTCAAAGACATGGCTGCAGTGACACGCGATCCATGGATTCTGACATTGATAACCAGGCTCGGTGCCGCAACGTGATCTACTCGATACTTGATCCAAACCCCTCGAGGAGAATCACAGCCTCGCAGGTTCTCAAGTCAGAGTGGGGGCGCGAGATAAAACTGTGCAAGGCTGGCGAGGAGGGCCTTTAACACATGCACCGTCAGACACCAGGCGCTGCTACGTAGCAACACCCTCCGTCTGACGGGCAAAGGCAGATAACCCCGAATCTCAAGCAAACGGCCACGACCAACTTTTATACACTTTCGCCCAGCCGGCTTAGCACTCTATCCATAATGGCAAGCTTTCTTACCTACGGCGGAATAACGACGGCACTATAACGAGTGAAATGCCTCGATTTGGCCAGCATAGGAGTTTGGAGTTACCATTGTTTGTTTAATTCTCTTCTTCACTTCATTACTCTACTTGGGTGGACACAGCTGCTGCACTCTCGTTTTATTCTCATGGGCAGAAAAGATTTGCTCAGCACTTTCTGGCAACATCGGGGGAACTGGGCAAGATGGGCATGGCGGTTCGTCTCTTTTTTGTTCTTAACGTTTGCAAACAAAGTTGATTGCTGTCATACTTCATATTATCAGCTTGCGCGCAAGTCTGGAGGCATGGTAGACTTTGTGTGTGTGTGTGTGTGTGTGTGCATGTGTGTGCATGTGTGTGCGTTTTCATCAAGCTATCTTCCCTTCGTTGACCAAACTCTGTGTCTTGAATATCATTGGGCGACACATAAATAACGGTGAGGGGTGGCTGACATGGGAGGATAGCCTTTCCTGAATTACTCTGCATTTACGGTTTTAGGGGTGGTGGCCTTCTGATTTATGTACTGGTGCCGCGTAAACTAGGGAGAAACTCGGACGGCAGGATGATCGTTATGAGCAATACTTCATGGAGGTGGATGACACTGTTATGGGCGGCTGGGCAATACTCAAGCGGGTGGCGGGGCTTTTCTGTCGAGGAATTACTTTGGTCTCTACGATCAACTCGCAATGCATCATCCTGTCGACTCGGTGGCGGGATGGTGGAGGTGTGGTTGCAGGAAAGAACATGGAGGAATTGATACATTGTTCCAACACCAACTGCTGGGTCTACGTTGCATGCTTTGTGTTCTTGAACTTCCATCACGTCTGGCATCAGCGCCTCGTCTCGTTCGTCTCTTCTCTCCATCTCCCCTCTCTGCGTGCCCTAGACTGGAGCCCTGCCCGGCATCGTTTTCGTTCCCTCGGCGCATTGTTCTTTTATCCACCCAAATCTGGATATATTTCCGCCTCAGAATTCCTGGCGTAGTACCAGGACTCCCTTGCCCCGAGTTAAGACGGCTATGAGTAACCCTTACGGCCAGGGGAAAGAGGTGCTCACTCGAGGTAGTGCGATGGGGTAGTGGAGCATGTTAGGATACAGAGCACGCCTGATCTCAGCAGCAGTCACTTCGTCATGTCAACTCTTGGATACCCAAGGATGGTTTCCATACTATGAAATATCTACAGTTTTGACTCCGTTGGCGTGTTGGTTAGACAATGGTGACATTCATTTGTATCAAGGGACGGTGAAGTCATCTTTGGCCCGAGGCGTTCCGGGGCGGGATGTTCAGCCCCTGTCCTATTACTGCCCATCTATGCATAGCATTACGCAGAGCACAAGACTTTTACCTCGTGCGTGAGCCTAAACGCCCACACTCCGCCATCATGAATGCCCGTGAACATATACCTCAGTTTCTTCATTATACATGATAGAACTTACACACCATCAAGCCTAAGCACTCGGTATCAAAATCACACAATCACATCCCATCAAGAGGCAAAATGTCAATGGTAGGTACGTCAACCCAAGATATTATATTCCCGTTCCCCATCCGCCTTCCCCTTCCGAAATTACACCCACCGCCCACACCCAACAGCCACCTCCCTAGATTGAAATTCGTCATCCGCCCCCCCGGCTTCCGCTCCCTACACGGAACCCACACCGGCCCAGTCCGGCCATGGTTTCCATCTAGAGAGATCAGACAAAGTAATATAAGAGGAGGTCGGAGATCAGTACCGTCATCCATCCATGCCCGCCGACATACTTCCGCTGTAGTAGAAAATGAACCAGATACGCAGGGGTGAGAGCCAGAAACAGAGAACGGATGACAAACAAACAAAAGATAGGTAATACGACAGCCATTTCAACTCCACAACTCAAACCCGTACGCCAGCTTCGCGCAGCCTGTGGCCTGTGCACCTGTGTTTTACACATCCAAACAGGGGTTGAGGCGGAAAAACACCCGAGAATCAGCCAACTGCGCACATTCGCAAAATGCTGATTCTCCCCATAGACACAGGTAAAAATTCCACTAGAACCGCCCGGTATCTCTCATAACCATAAACATAACCCTGTCGATCCAGATACAGAGGAGACCCACCCGTTTTACGAGTGGAATAAATCCCATGCCCGCTCGCATATCCTCAGGAACTCTTCCCTCTTGGCACGCTGTGTTTCGGGGCTGTCGCGGCTTTCGCCAAAGGGACCTCTCCTGGTCGAGGCTCTGCCGTTACCCAGCGGGGGACTGCCTCCCTCCTCATACTCTGCTCGCGTTCTTCGCTTACTGGCGCTTCGGCTGGCGTCAGTGAATGGTCTATTGTTTTGGGCCCCAGGAGATGGCGGGGTTGGGGGCTGGTGCCCCCCGTAGTGTACTAACTTCGGCAGCAGCTCGGGTCGTCCCCCAGCCAGTTCGGCTTGGGCTTCCTCTGCGGATTTGTATTCCCTCGGGCGGCCTGGGGTTGGCGCCTGGGGTGGGAGCTGTTGGTGTTGTTGCTGTTGATGCTGGTGTTGCTGTTGCTGCTGCTGTTGTTGGGGATGGTGAGGATGGTGGGGAGACGCGAGCGGGCCTCGGCTCTGGCTGGCAAACATCTGGTGGCCGCTCGACTCGGGGTGGCCCGAAAGGCCTTGTCCGAACACGTCGGCAATTGGGGGCAGACGGTTGTTGGTCTGATTGGCAGGTACGTGGTGGATATGGGATGTGCTCGCGAGATTCGAGGGCTGGTTGGTGATGTGTCGCGTCAGCGGGTGGGGATTATGCCGACCGGTGAACGTCTGGCCGAGCGGCGCGGACTGGATCACCCTCTCGTGGGCGAATGTCTCGTGCGATGGGGCGACGATGCTGAGTCCCGGAGGCGGGCCACGCTTGCGCGCCAGGCCAGGCGTCTTCGCCATGAACTGGCCATCCCTGTCGGGGCCTTCACCCTTGGCTGATTGCTGCTGTAGCCTTTGCTCGATAATCTGCCTCTGGTGCTCCCTGACGCTCATGCTGCGCTGCAATTGCTCCTTCATCACTGGATCCTGGGTCACGAAACCGGGCGACAGGCAGGCAAGGCCAACTTCCTGGATTCCTAGACCTCCGTCGCCGCGCGCTGTCAATGGGCCGCGCGCTGTTCCGGGGCCGCCGCCGGTGCTGTTGTTTTTGGAAAGGTCCAGTTTTCTTGGCCTGTGGCGGGCGGTCTCTAGGTTGGGGGAGCTAGGCTCCTTCTTCACAATGATCTTTGGTGGGCCGCCGGCATTTCTTGCTCTACACGTTGTGGGACGAGAAATTGATTAGTCAGGGCAGTTAAGAGTTGGGAAGGCGGAGGGGAAAATGCGACGCGGATGGATTTTAGATCAGGATCAGGGGATGGGAATTGCTTACGCGCTGGGCGGAGAGGATTTGTGCGCGCTCGTCGCACCGACGCCTCGGGGGCTACCACTGCCGGAACGCGAAGTGGGCGCATTCGGGGTGGCCGACACCTGAAGAGGCGGTGGTGGTACGGCTGCCGTCCTTTGCGATGACGGCGACGATGTGGCAGGGGGTGCAGAGAGAACTTCGCCAAACGACGGCCTCTCGTGGGGAGCCGGGGAAGGGGCCATTGCGATTGCGGTGCTCATGATCGATGGTGTTGCGAGGGGGAGTTGCGCTCCTCGAATTGGGAACCGGGGTCGTCAAACGTAAATGAAGCCCGAGCTACCAGCACGCGCTGGAAACTGGAAAATTGGGGGGCAGGTCAGCTGCAAATTGGGAGTTCGCTAGATGGTCGGAAGCGAGCGATATGGCGGGAATAGTCGTCCTCAGCGCAGATGAAGATCCTCGATGCCGAGTCCGACAGCACAAAGATTCGAGTCGCTGTAGCTGTCTCTGCTGCTGCGACGGGTGCGCGCGGATTATCTGGAAAAATTCGGAGGACAACTGCGAGGCCGAGCTGGTCATCCAAATCCAAACCTAGCTGGCTGGTCGGCGCTTCCGCGAGTTCCAGACAGACTGGCACGACAGTGCGAAATCGAATGCGAAACCAGCGATCCAAACACTTTGCGCGGGTCCAGGCGCTGGGGTTGTCTCGTAGGCCGTAGGTTTCGTTCGCTACAGCGTTGGAGTCAATGCTGCACCTTCCTTTTTTTTGGCAATGCACGTCGCAAAGGGGGAACTCGAAACTCGCGCCCCAATATTTCCTAGGTTCCAATGGCCGGTTTGCGGTTAGGTTGGCGGGCGCTTCCAGTGCTTGCGCCGAAAAGTGTCGAGACTGGTCAGAAGTCGGCAATGATGAGTTGCAAGTCGAGTCGACGAGTCGCTTCTTGCTCTTCTGGCCCTTTTCTCTCGCGCACTTTTTTCTGCCTCCTCTACAAAGATCTCCCGCGCTGTCGCTGCGTGTAATGCGCTGCGCCGAAACGGGCGGCTTTGTGTCACCTGAACGGTCCGCGGAGTGCTGGCGGGCGGGCGAGCTGGGGAAGTCGGCTGATGCGACTGGCGTAGCACAGGCACGGGAAGCCTCGAGGTCGGAAGCAGGGGATGGACGAGCGATGCCAACAACGAGACAAACGACTGGCAGCTGGAGAACCGAGGGCCTCGCGAAGAATAGAGAGAGGGTAGAAAAAGCGAGAGACTCGAGTGCAGGCAAGACAGGGGAGGTCACGGTAGGTATAGGTGAAGGGGGAAAAAGGAGGAGGGGTTGCTTGGGTGTAAGCCAAGTGGGTGGCGGGATCTTTTAGGGGGGGTGGGAGGTCGTCACCGATCCTAACTGGGGCAGCTCCGGGACGCTGGTTATGAAAGGGGACGACGGAGGGGCAATGATGCACGACGTGTGTGAGGTCTGTGGCTACATGTGTCCGTCCCTGGTCATGGTCACAGGTGTCAGCCCAAGCCCGGCGAGGATGGAGCGCGGCGGGCGGAGGGCGACTTGGAGAGGGAAGCAGTGGTTCAGTAGTCCCAGTGTTTGAGCTTCAACGCCGTGGAGCCCCGAGTGGAGGTTGCTGGCGAGGGGCAGAGGGAGCAGGGCAGGGCTACGTTAGTCTCAGAACGAGGTCACCGCCTGGGCCAGCGCCGTGCGTGCTCCTACCTACGCCCCTCCAAGGGGCACAAGGTGGGCGTGGAATGGCCCGCTGGCCAGCCAAAACCTCGAGATTTTTCTTGATATCCAGAAGGGGTCACAGGGGAAGGCATTAAGCTCTGTGGTTTGTTTCAAATTGGGGGCGTTTTCTGCGCTGCTATTGGTCTTTTCCCGGGGCCAGTTGTCCAGACCCCTGTCGACGCTTGACAGCTTTGCAGGCCTGAAACGAAGGGGACCACACCAACAGATGGCACGCCGCCCTTTGCTCGATTCGATGCCGTTGCCGCAGCGCTGAGCAAACATAGCCGAATAGCATCACTATGTGTGTTGCGTCGTTTGCCGCACCCTACACTGCCGTATCTCTCTGTGCCGTTCGTGCGCACTGCACCTTGGCCGAGAAGCGTTGATATTCGGGTCGTGAACTTGACTTCGGGGTGGGGTTGTATTGTCCGCAGCCGACCTCGTCGTTGCCCCTCTTCTTTCCGGGCCTCGAACACCGCATCCTCGAAGCAAAGAAAACTATACGGGCGGTGCGCGCCGTACACACTGCAGTGACCAGCCATCCTCGTTTTACTCGTCAGCAAAGCAGGAAGAAGCCAACCAGTTCTCGAGGGATCGGGCTAGAGGCACCGAGAAGCCAAGCTTGGAGCTCGCCCTCAGGGGCTGCTGGAACCTCTCTCGGGGACATATTCCTCTTCTGCATAACAGCTTTCGGAAGAGTTACCACCGGCTCAATAGACCACACACCTCGGGAAACTACCGTTCGACTGGCTCTCCTCCGCCGCCGCGTGATATGGGGTGGTATGGAGAGCTTTGTAAATATATTGATTCCCAACGCGCTAGAGTCGGCCGGTTCCATTTTTATCCCCTGGGATTTCACTCCATCTCGACGATCGAGGCGATCCCTCCGTCGAACTCGACGACAACCGAAGGAAGTGTCGCCACGGGCTCCACATCCGCCAACGGTTGTCCCGCGTACGGGTCTGCTCCGTTGGCGCCAGGCTGTGCGGATGGGAATCAGCCAGATTGCCCTATACTACCAGCCTAGGTCTACCAGGAGAGACGGCCAGACAGTCCGGACCGCTGTGTTATGTGTTGTTTCCAGGCCTTTGCAATTTTAACATGCGACAGCCGTGCCATGAGTTTATTCCGCGGCAGAGCGAGCGCGGCGAGGCAGAACGCCCTGGCCAATACGGAATAAGTGTCAAGTTGATGGCTGTATAGACAGGCATGCGGCAGTTAAGAGGCTCCTGTAACGGGGGGGGCGAGGAAAAGGGGAACTCCCCAAGATGGGATGGCAGCCCCAGCTTCCTCGGTCTCCTTTGCACACTCCTGGAAACACGACCCGGAAAATATGTCTTCTCCCCCCTCCATCGGGAGCATCGGTAGGAGCTGCAGGCTGCAAATCCATCCCTACATTGACAAAAAAGTTTCTGCTTCACCGGGATGTTTTGTGGTCTAGCGGTCTGGTGTTGAGATCCACGGCATCCAGTGAGGCATGAACTGGAAGAGCGTGAATGCACCATGTCTGCGCCGTGCCTCTTCAGCGGTGAGCATCAACGGCCCCCATCCATGCCACTGTACCGCATTTTATTCTTTCCAAAGACATTTCTCTCCTCGGTCGAGCAAAACCAATTCTGTGCTTCTGTGGTTGCAGTGACCAGACCTGCGGACGGGCCCGTGCTCGCTAGCTCGATATCTCTCGCGGTCGGGCGGTGCACGGACTCGGGAAATATTTTGAGGAGCAATTGGTCGACTCCTTTCATGTTCGTGTCGGCGAGGATCTGCTCTGCTTGTCTGCGCTTGCGAACGGCACGGCATCCCCTCCCGCGCGACTGACCAAAGTTCCTCTCTACTGGAAACAAACCGGCCTACCTCAGCGTGCCGGCCAAGTACGCCCGCCTTTTGCTTTGCCAAGTTGCCACAGCGGTATACCCAACACGGTTTCTCGGTAATTTATCTTGTGACTCAACTTGACTGATGGAGCGCCGGACCGAGGAAAGGCGGTGTCGCGCCAAATACCTGTTCTGATCTTCGACGCGACTCAGGCGGTAGTTGTGTTTCAGGTGGGCAATATTCCGTAAGCCCATGACGACGGGCGCATCACGCCCTGCAGCAGCCTCCGTTCCGGGAACGATCTAAGTCGTCGACTGGGATGTCAAACGCAACTGGATCGATCCCTAGAAATCTAGTAGGGAAGGTCTCGATGACGAAAGCTGGAATGATAGGCCACGATTGTTTCCCTTTCCCACCATCGTCTGAAGTGCGCCCCGCCGTTAGCCATGAACGCCAATGAGGGGCCAATGATGCCTGGACGTTGGTTTGGCGTGCAAGATCATCGTATTCGAGAAAAAAGGAGGTAGAATCGACAACTCGGAGGGCCTCACTACTCATGAGAGACGCATCCTGGGCTTCCAGTCAGAAGAAGACCTCTGCGGCGTGGTGTGGTGGTACTCCCTCTCGACCGTTACGGCAGCCAAATCGCGTCTTGCCGCGCGCGACAACCTTCCCTCTCAATCAAAAGCACTTCGCGCGGGAGTGCTCCCATCGGCTGCTCTCACCAATAAGAGGCGCAGCTTCAAGTACCACACTGAGGGCTCCCCATCTCGTTGGCCCAGAGCAGCCGCTGGATTCGATGAAGGTGGTGAGGATATGTTTCTTCCGCCGATAATGACAATTAATCGGCGCCACACTTGATGCAGGCAGTTTTGTCTGGTGTCCAGGGCTCAGGTTAGACTTGAGAGATGACGGATTAGAAAGGCCTCGTTGATCGGTCGAACGCTCCGTTTGCTCCAAGAAAAGTGTTTGGAAGCTAGCAACTCGGACCACCTAAAGATGCAACCAGGTCAGCAACATCAATACACAGTAAGCTACGGCTGGCTGCTTTACAGAGGAATAATAACTTTTTGTACTTGTTCAGGTTGCAGTAAGAGGCCAACTGAATATCTGACACGTTCCTGCATTCTTCCTCCTCGATTGCGTTCAAGTTGCTGGCGAATAGCGATCCAGATGGCTTAAGGCGACTGTTGGAACCAACAGCAAGCAAACAACCTTATCCGCGCTTAGTCGGCGCTGTGTGGCGGCCTCTGGAAATTTAATTTCCAGTACTCGTTATTCCATTGAACATGCACCTCAATCCAAATGTTTATCTGGTCGAGAAGAACTGGCTGCGTGGATTGCCTTTCTGGCTGGCGTGCGGGTGGCAGTGGCAGGCCGCAGCTGCAGCCCACCATAACCAGGACCCTGAGGCGCTACAGTTTCTACCAATCGTAATCGCGCCTTGGTAAGGCAAAGGTCCAAGTTTCGGTATCCAAAAAAAAATCCCACACCACGTCCAGGGTCTTCGACATTTTGCGATTGGCTAACTTCAAGGTCAACCACTGAATTAGGAATTGGTTAGGTCGGACCATCCTCATTTTTTTTTCTCACGCAGAAAAGATGCCGCGATCAAAGAGCAAGCAAGAAACGCCCCAGGGTGCGGGGGAGGACGACGTTGTCATGCATGAGCCCCCGACGTCCCATCAGCCCTCTTTTGATGAGACTGACGACGCCTCCATGGCTGATCCGGATGCCGAAGACGGCGCAGGTGAGGAGGATGAGGAGGATCTTGAGGAGGAAGAGCCGCAGAGAGTTAAGCTCGTGAGTTGTTCTTACATGCTGGGCAAAAATGGTGAGAAGGAAATGATCGCTGACATTCCAATAGCTCCCCGGCTCCACGCCTACAGCTGCTTCATTCGAGTTCCTGAACGAGGGCCACACTCTGGGGAACGCGCTGAGATATGTCATTATGAAAAAGTGAGACTGCTTCAGAGCATCCCAATCATCTATTCTGGGAGGCTGACAAACGCATAGCCCGGATGTTGAGTTCTGCGCCTATGCCATCCCGCATCCTTCAGAGCCGAAGATGAATGTGAGAATTCAGACATGGGGTAAGTCACCTGATATTTTTCATCGTCGCATGCGGCACTGACAAGAATTCAAGAGGGAACAACTGCGATCCAAGCCCTGGAGAAGGGCCTGAGGGACATCCAGGAGCTCTGCGATGTCGTCACGGACAAGTTCCTGGTGGCACGGAAGGACTTTAAGGAGCAGATGTCGTCGTAAATCCCATTGATATTCGACAACTGGCATTGGATGGCGTTATTGGCGTGGCCCAGCTCATGACATAGAAAAAGGGACTCGTGTTTATGCGAACGGCTAGACTTAGGAAGTCATTTTTGTTTAGGGAATCTTTCATTTGCTTATATACACATGATGCGGTGGTTGCTGCGCCGCCTCTAGTTGCGTCCCTAAAGGTATGTGAGCATACTGGGAGGACTTTGGGGGCATGTTCACGTACCTCGAGGAAACCAAACATGAAGCTGGAAGGCAGAGTCCTCTCCCCCCTGAAGTTTTCCTCCTTGAAGTAGGACATGATATGGGTAGTTTGGCGCCAGAAGTTCATGGTTTCCTACAGCGCAATATGTTAGCCCCCTCCCTGAAACTGCCGCCGTGACCCAAGTCCGGCACTGTCTCCAATGTGACTCCTCGGCCTCTCAATTTTTGGGCGGTGCAACTGACTTGATAATCGGCGTGGCTTCGGAAGATCAACACATCGACGACCGAGAGCTTGTTGACAAAGCGATGTCGCTCAAACTCCTGCCTTATGCGTGTACGGATGGCGGAGACTGGTTTAGGGACGGAGTACATAGTCTGGATCTCGGGGGCCTAGACAAACTGCTCGTTAGCACGCGTCTCGCTCCGGGAAAACGGGGTGTCCCTCGTCGGTTCGAATATCCAGAATTGAGGACGTACCGCACGGAGCCAGCTTCGGTAGGTCGCCAGCACCCGCCGCTTCGCTTCGGCCGCATTGGCCGCTGTTGCCCGTTAGTACTGGTTTGATGCTCTGCAGGTGTCGGATACTCACACTGCCGGGTGGTGATGGCGAATTGGGTTGGTGTAATCGCCATGGCATCTATCCGGCGGGCGGCGCTGTGTCTTGACGTTGCTCGTTTGACGGAAGCTTCCCTGGGTTTGGAGCCTCAGTCGCCTGCCGAACAGCACGGGCCAGCCAACGCCGAATGAGGTTCGGCGTGCCAAGATTAGTCACCCACTTGTCTTGGCAGCTTGAGCATCAACTTCTCGACGGTTCCTTTCCCACCTGTTTAGTGAAAGGTAAAAGCATCATATCCCCTTCAGCTCTCCTACCCGTATCTTTTCCACCAGACGCAGACGGGAAATCGCAAAAACCGCAAAACCATGCCGGCCATTAGACCCGCGTCCAAGCGCAAGGCGCCGCCAGATGGATTCAGCGACATCGAGGAGGACCTGCTGATCTTCAGCAACAAGATGAAGGATGCGCAAAATGCGCCGACGGACAACATGCCCAAACACCAGGCGCAATGGCCCATCTTCCAGATCTCCCACCAACGGAGCCGATACATCTACGAGCTCTACTACGAGAAGGAGGCCATCAGCAAGCAGCTTTACGAGTGGCTTCTTAAGAACGGATATGCCGACGCGATGCTGATCGCAAAGTGGAAGAAGCAGGGCTACGAGAAGCTCTGCTGTCTGCGCTGTATTCAGACAAAGGAGACGAACTTTAACTCGACATGCATCTGCCGCGTGCCCAAGACGGGGCTGAAGGAGGATCAGGATATCCAGTGCGTGTCGTGCGGATGTCGGGGCTGCGCATCGAGCGACTGAGTGGGAGGTAGTTGATGGTTGGAGTGGCTACGTTATTTTACAAAGATACCACGGACTTTTCTTTTCGTCTCTTACGATGGGGTCCGGATTTCGCAATCATCACAGTGGCGTTAGAGAGTAAGGGATGCTTCAAGTCACGAGAGTTTGCACCAATGCGCTTACACATTCAGGGGCAGCAGCGAAAATCGGGTTGGTTGGTTGCATGTAGCCTGGCAGGCTATGGGAATATCATATATTACGAAGTAATGAAGTACAGAATGCGATGGATATCAAAGCCACACCATAGGACCGAACGCCGCTTTTATGTGCTCCCGTCATTATGCTCATCAAATTCGTACCAAGGCAACTGCCGCCATACGAGACTGACTATCGCTTGGCGAACCCAGCCTTCCTTCCACCCCGACCAAATCGAATGCTCGGCGGAACGAACTGCAATGCAGACATTGAGCTTGCCAGGTCATCCATTGCCACATCGGGCTTCTGGTTGGGGCTTGTTGGGCTGTCAGTTGTCGCCTGAGGAATGTCTGTCGACGCTTCAGCATTTTCCGGGTCGGCAAGTGCCTGGTTTCCTGACTCTGGCTTTGCCGAGGAGCTGGTCGTTGCGACGCTTGACCTTCGCCGGCGGTGGCCACTCTCTAGTAGCAGTGATCTCCGTCCGTCGATACCCTCCCTGGTGACAGCGAAGAAGAAGTTCTTTGGGTACATGTGCTTGTCGATCAGATGCAGTCTTCGCTTCTGAGGGGTGGAGCATTTCCTATCACAACCCTCCACGAAGCAGGAATACTAGTGACTTGTCAGAGAAGGTCGTGATCCAGCGGAATGGGGTGAAATTACGGTGCGCTCTCCACGGTCTCTCATTACCTGAGCGAAGGAATCGTGCATCTCCTCGATGTGAACCCCCAGGAGATGAGCGGAAGGGAAATTCCTGCGGCACTCGAGACACCGGTTTGTGTGGGTTTTTTGATAGTGAGTCTCATAATCTTCGTATGTGGCGAAGAATAGAGGCTCCCGGTGAGGAGGCAGTGAGCACCGCATCGCGACGTCGCTGCTTGCTGAGGATGATGGATCCAATCCAGCGATTTTAGAAGCGGGTGGTGAAGTATCCGTAGCCTCGTCCTCGTAACTTGGGACTGAGCCACCTGATCCAGGGTCGCCGACGCTGGAAAGGGTTGTCGGCGATGCGGGATCCGGGGTGTCTTCATCGAGCCCGCGTGAGCGCTTCATCCTGACTTGTAGGTGCTTGTATGTGTTGAGAAAGGGTGATCAGGACTATACTTTATATGTGACAACGCCTGCTTTATCCCTATCTCTCGTCGTCCCGTGCTGGCTGAGATTCGTTTGTTTGTATGAATAGGGAGGTAAAGTATGGACAGACTTGCGGTTATTCCGAAGGCGATGTTTGCTGTTGTGATTTCTCACTCACCTCTATCATGTTCGGGCTGTCTTTGGGCTTGGGTGGGACTCTGATCGGCGGTGAACAAGAGGTTCCAGCAAAAGCGGCCCCCCCTAGCCAGTGCGCAATGTACCTTCTTACTGTCTTTCAACCACGCCACTATTGGGACAGGCCAGAGGGAACAACCCCACAGGCCACGATGTATCTCTGAGAGAGTTTTATAACAAACGAAAGTACAAGATTTATTACAGTATACCAAAGTCTGATGCAATGCACATAGTGACTTGTTGCTTGGGAATAGTGTGATAATCTTCAATGTCTCTTTGCACTGAGTGAGGAGACCCTTTTTTGACTGGGCCTCAGCTAAGTCGAGCCTGAAGATCGCACGGGCCAAGGCGCTGTCGGCCGGAATGGAGATTGGGAGGGGCTGTGGGCTCCAACTTCAAGACTCGCCCGCCGAATGCTCTTCTCATCCCCATCACCACGCATGTCGAGCTGTGCGTTTGCGAGCACTGACCGTATAACAACGCTGAGATTTTCATCCCCCTCCCAATGTGCTTCCTACGGGCTGTCAACAACCGATGGATCGCATCTGCGGAGCCACGGTTTTTCCTCGAGTTCGTGTGAGCTAAGTTTCTGAGCCCTGGGCTCCCGCAAACCTAGCTGCACGACCGACCTTTTAAACGCCCGCAGCCCTTGCTTCGAGCCTGCGAGCCCTCGCAGTTGCATCATAGCAGCAATGGCGGCGCCGGTACCCAACGCCAAGGCCGCGGCCGCTGTATCATCGACGGCGACGGCGATGGCGCCACCCACGGCCTCGGACGCGGTTGCGACAAACCCCAAGGATCCGAAGGAGATTATCGATCAGCATTGGAAGTATGTTGTCGCCCTGGACCAGTCGGTTTCTCTGGCGCTCGGAGTAGGCGCAATGCTTTTTTGCTTTGCGCTGTCCGCTGGTGAAGCCTTCGCGAATACTGCAGATCGCTAACAAGCAACAATTTAGGTCTGCGCAACGGCTGCGCAGCGCGATCGACAAGGAGCTTAGCAAAATCCAGAATGCTGGAGAAGAAATCGACATGGCCATGGGTTGCTTTGACAAGGTGGAAGAGCTCATGAAAAAGTGCGCGCATGCTATCTCCCCTGCAGAAGTGCCGCTGCTAACCATCCCAGGTACCGGCTCTATTCCCTCGAGATCATCTGGGTCGATATCCGTGCAGCTGCTGCCGAAGACAGGAAGGTCGAAAGCTGCCTTTGGCAGACACACGTCAACATTACCAAAACCTACCGCAAGGTGATAAGTTGGCTCCATGAGGCCGGTCTTGCCGTGCTCAAGCGGAAAGTGGAGAAGCAATACACCGGCTTCTTGATGCTATCGCTATCATTCTACAGGGCCTACTTGCAGCGTTTCTGCGGCCACTTCAAGGTCAAGGGCCTAGACCGGGTTGCTCGCAAAGTCAAGTTTGACGATCCGCTCGGGCCAGCCGAAGTCCCTTCTCGCAATGCGGACCCAGAGGTCTTGGAACTTGTCAACGCCTCCTTCCACAGGACCCTCATATACTTGGGCGACTTATCCAGATATCGCGCGCTTGTGCGGTCAAAGGACCGCTCCTTCGAGACGGCCCTGACCTATTATACCCTGGCCAACGAGTTGATGCCAGAGTCTGGGTATGGGTACCACCAATCCGGAGTCATATACGCTGAAGCCGAGAACCATCTTGAAATCGTTTACAACATGTATCGCGCCATGGCGTGCGATCGTCCGCACCCACTCGCGAAACAAAACCTTGAGCGAGAGTTTCGCGATCTTCGGCAACAGAAGGGAGGTGGTGGCGCGAAGGGTAGCCTCGACGCGATGGTGAACTGGTTTGTCAAGCTTCACGCATTCTACTACAAAGGAGACGAGTTCCCCGGAAGGAAAGAATTGGAGGGCGAGGTTGATCACCGTCTCGCCATGACTCTGAAAGCCGACAACGAGGGTGATGTCGACAAGATCTTGCTCAAAATGGTTCTAATTAACATCACTGCCTATGTCGCTGGAATGGCCGGGATACAGACCGACTGGACGGATGCCAGGTCTCGATCCTGCCAGTTTGTCCTCCAGCTGAATGCCCGAACTATCTACACCATCTCGCGGCTGCTTTCAGGGGAACTCGAGGATATTGTCCAGCAGAAGCCCTTACAAGCCGTTGCCAAGGATGCAGCTGTCTCAGCCGGAGGGGGAAATGCAGTCAAGTTCACGCCCACCTTCTGTCGCATATTGCCTCTATTCCGTGTCTACATGACTTGGCTGTGTTTCTACACCTCGGACCTCGACGACTATCGGGAGCATCTGCAGCCGCAGTTTGGAAACATGTGCAAATCACTCGCGCATACTCTGACACTCCTGCTCGACCTTCTGACCGACATCAGCGATAAAACATCAGTCTCTTGGCTCTTTCCGGAGGACGAGGAAACCATTGGAATGAAGTGTCTGAATGGTCCTGAACTCTACGAGGGTTGCCAACTGCGCTATGACGCTTTGGAGAAAAAGCTCAAGCCACCAGCTGATGAAGTCTCCAGCGCTGACCGCACAGCGGATAATGCCGCTTCCGTTCGAGTATTTGACGCGGTACTTTGTGGACTTCGTTTATCTCAGGACAGCTCATTCCCTATCATTCTGTCGGAAGGGTCAAAATCTTTCTCGTACGTGGAAGGGGTAAAGCCGTCGAAAGCAGCCTGGAATCCATCAATGGCACAGTCACATGGCCCTCCTGTTGACTCTGCTGGCACCCTTGCCGCTGCAGCTCCTCTTCCCGCCGCGGTGCTAACCCCCAAGGAACCCGCTCCGAACATGCCCGCAGCAGCAGCAGCAGCAGTACCTGTTGCCACCGACTCGGAGGACTTCTCTGATGACGGGGAGTTCTATCGGCCTGCTGTGGCAAATACCCGTGATGCTAACCGTCAACCCACGGTAGCTCCAGATGTAGCAGTGGTAGCCTCTGGGTCCGAGTTTCCCATCGATACTCAGCTTTTCCAGATCTTAAACGAATTCCTGGTCCCGCCAGAGCGCCCTGCTGGCCAAGCGGAACCTGGCCCAGAGGACACATCCTATGGCATGGGATCAAAAACAGCAGCTGAGGTCTTTGGTGCTGCCTCTACGAGTCCTGCTCCGGGCTCTGCTACGTCCAAGACGTTCCCGAGCTTACCCTGGAACTATTTCTTCCCCACTGCACCTAAGGACCCTAGTCTTCGGGATCTAGGGACTCTACGAAGCCCTAGTAACGGATGGGATTCTCGTCCAGCTAGCTCAGGCAGCCCGAGAGGCGCTCCAGGTGTTCCTAGGATGAGCGAATCATTTGCATCTCGCAGTGGAGAGCCGGTGAGCCAGGCTCGTCTTAGCGGCTCGTTTGCTGCGTCGCCGTTCGCATACCACGGCCCGCAAGATTGGGCAGCGCAAACTGCACTCGCGTCCATGGCGGTCCGAGACCAGTCCTTGCAGGCACAGAATATCAGGCAGATGTGGCCAGAGGCGAGCAGCGGCTCGGCCTCGCATAGCAAGAAATCATCATCGCTATCTTCTCCTTCAGGTCCCTGGCAACAAGGAACGTCCCAGGTTCCTGTGGCGACTGGTCACCCGGCCCAGAATTCTCCGTTCTCATTGACAGGATTCTCTGCCGATTCCAGTCTTCCACCAGTAAATTCGGCCTGGGGAGTGCCGATGGCGCATGCACAAGCATACCCATACCAAGGACAGCAATCGCCTGGATTTCCCGGCTCCTTTACTTCGATGCACACTTCGGGTTACTCACCTAGCATGCCCCCGGGGCTTTCTGGGCTACAGGGGACTGTCTATGGAAACGGAGCGGGATACGACCTGGCAACCACCGGACGTGGTGATGGCGGCCAAAACTTCCCAATCCACCGGTCCCATGCTGATGTCGCACCTCAAGACTACGAGAGGCAAGCAGCGATAAATTCCTGGAGCAACTATCAAGGTCCCAGATCTGCCGGCGCGGGAACGTTTGATAGCTCGGTTCCAAGGGTTGATGGCAGTAACAGGATCGTCCCGGTAGTTCCTACCATGCCTCATCTGACATCTGCGAAGGGCACAAGGGTCGACTGGAACGGGAAACCAAAGCCGAAGTAAAGAGTCAACACTGTCGCAAAATCACTCTCCCTTCTCATGGTACAAACAGCCAGCCTCTCTAGCTTAGCGAGTCCTGCCATGGCTATGAACTGAGCCACGCGTTTTCCCCTTCTACATGGATGTATGGGTTCACTCGCATGCCATCGATGAGCTGACGGTATGTTCAGACCCAAAGATATCCTGCTCCCTGACTTGTCAATGTCTTTCGTTACTGACACACACCCAGGACGAACTAAACCGGTCGCTCAGGGCCTTTGGGTCGCGAAAATTGTACCATTTGTCTTTCCTTGCCAATTTCTTCATTTCTGGTGCGAAACAGTTGCACCAGAGTTGTTTGCACCCGACTTGCATCAGGGTGTCTATCACGGAGATTTTATTCTCTGTCTCCTCCTTCTTCTCCTTTTATCTTGCTCCTCTTGCTCTACCTTTGCCCAGAGGATATAGGATGGGGAACCATGGAAGTTGAATTTCGACTGAAAAAGCCAATGATTTTCCCACACACACAGACTCACGCAAGAATGAACTCTTTGCTCCGTTGTTGAAACCTTTCCTTTACCCTGCTTTTGCCCAATGCCCTTCCAACGCCGAAAAAAGGAGAGGAAATGAGCGGTTGGCCGGCATATTGTAGCCTCCTCGCTCAAGCGTGAGCGCTCTAGTTGGTGGGGGGAGTCTGCTTGGGGAACGGGTACCTAGTTGAATTATTAGCGAGCCGAGAGGAATGTATCAAGCGAAGTTCCGTGACTTACGAAGGACCAAGTTCCTGAATGCTCAGGCGAGCGAGCCACTGGCCAAAGTGAACGCTTTCATCGAGAGACTTGCCATCGACGACACCAGCGCAGAACCCGCCGGCAAAGGCATCACCAGCGCCGTTGGTATCACAGATCTGCTCCTTAGCGATCTCGTGGACGGGGTACTCCTTGACGGCATCCTCGCCTTGAACGGCAACGATGGTCGGCTCAGTGCCCTGGGTGATGATGGCAACGCGCTTTCGCTGCGTGTTGACCTTGGGCAGATTTGCGAGCGCCTTGGCAATCTCCTTGACGTCGGTGAGACCGAGGCCGTGAGACTCGGAGTAGGCCGCCGCCTCGCCCTCGTTGCCGATAACGTAGTCCCAGTAAGGGGCAGAAGCGTCGAGGGGCTCCTTGAAGAACTGCGCGATGAACGGCGCCGAGAGGGAGAGAATAAGAGGCTTGTTGCGCTCCGCGGCCTGCTTGCACAGCTCCATGATAGCGGGCGGGCAAACTAGTGAGGTGAGTGTCAGTTTCAAGGAGCTGTTTCCGTATAGGGGGGCATGAGGGCCTACCAGTGAAGTGGTAGCCGCCAACGTAGTAAACCTCGGCGTTCTCGACAAGCGACCAGACCTCCGGCTTCTTGAGGTGCTCAAGGTCATAGTGGTTAGCAGCGCCCAGCTCGGTGCACATGCTGCGGTTGTGGCCGGTGATGACAACGCCGCAACGGCCTGTCTGCACCTTGGGGTCGACACGGTACTCGACACGCAGGCCGGCCTGCTTGACGGCGTCGTGGAGGATGGCGGCATACTTGTCGTCACCGACACCACCGAGGTAGACCACGCTGTTGGGAGGAAGGATATACTGGGCTCCACGAGCCGTGTTCTGCGCGGCACCGCCAGCGATCAGCTTGGCGTCGTAGTTGTTGAGCAGGTCCTCAAAGATGCCCTGGTGCTTCTCCTCGGCCAGGATGGCGTCATTGGCCTTGAGGCCATACTTCTCTAGGAGAGCCTCGTCGCCGACAGCTTGGATGTCTGGAGAGAACTGTCAGCGCATGTCCTCCCCAGTGGATACACCATGGAGCAGGGAGGGGTGTCTGGGGTGCCAAAATTGGCACTGGCAGGAGATTTCTACTTGCCGAGGAGGGGGTTCTCGAGGCAAACGAGTCGGTAATCCTTGGTAGCCATGCTGTCTGAAAGGTATCTGGTATGAATCAGGCGGAATGTCTTTAGGTGTTGATGGTGGAAAGAAAGCTACACACTCGTTACAATCTGCCCGGTAAAGCTCGCTCGGAAGGCGGGGCAGGCTTGGATGGTGGGGGTGGCGCCTGCTCGCCGGACATCGGCTCTGATCGTTTTCGCCGAGCTTAACACCCCTGCTTTTACAGGCACGTCCAAAGAGAGAGGCAGGCCTCTGATGACCTGCTCCATTGTCAAAGCCTTTTCGAGCACCAGACAGCTTACCTGTTGCGATTGCAAGTCCCAACAAACCGTCCAACAACGATGGGCTTAGGTATTGGCAAGTGGCTTGCGGCAGGGCATTAGAAGTATTGTCTGAAAATTTGAACCTGAAAAGGGTTATTCGACTATAAATGGAAATGTGAGACTAGGTATAATCTACGTCCGAGTTGACGACACCATGAGCAGCCCCAAATGGCGAGACAGCTCCATCAGATAGATCATTGGACATGGCCATCACGGCTGCACCGCTTCGGCTGGTCTTGATCTCACTCCCAAAAACATGAATTCCTTGACAACTGTCACTGGCATTGCATCATTATTGTCTCCCGGGAGCTCTTCATACACGACGATGTGTGACCTCATGGTCCGAACTCCCGTCTGCTTTTTGGTATTTTGTTTTATTCCCGTACGGCCATGATGCTTGCGAAAACAGCAAGTCCTCTGCCTTTGCAGTACCGTAACTACCAAGCAGCAAAGACCAATGCAACCCGTGAACCCCTGCCCAGATGAGAACCGTGAAAGACTTAATCCTTGACCTTCTGGGTACCACGAAGCAGACCCGTTCTTCTCGCAGCAATAAGACCAGCCTTCTGTCCCTTGGAGGCGTACCTCGAGATGGTAGACGCCTTACCAATATGTTGATGGTTACCCTGTAGCAGCATGTCAGATACAATTGCAAGTTGCAGGAGCCTGCAAAACTTACACCACCGTGAGGATGGTCGACGGGGTTCATGGCAACACCACGAGTCTTGGGCCAGCGGTTTCTCTTGACAGCGAACTTGTGCTTGGCACGCGACGCCTCTGTGATATGTGTCAGAACCTTCTGCCACCGTAAAAATATATCCATCCACCCCAGGAGCACGTACTGAGGAGGGGCTTGTCTGTTCGGCCACCGCCAGCGACGATACCGATCATACCACGCGAGCTGCTGCTGACAACCTTCTTTGCGCCGGAGGGGAGCTTGATGCGGGTCTTGCCCTCATCGGGGTTGTGGCCGACAACGGTGATGTAGTTGCCGGAAGTGCGACCGAGAGTGCCACGGTCACCGACCTTCTCCTCGACGTTGGAGACGACGGTACCCTCAGGGACGGAGCCGAGGGGCAGGACGTTGCCGACGGTCAGGGCGGCGTTCTTGCCGGCATAGATGAACTGGCCGGTGTACATGCCCTCGTTGGCAATGAAGGTCTCAGCGGTCTTCTTGAACTTGTAGGGGGAGTTGAAGACGACGCGCGCGAGGGGAGCACCACGACCGGGGTCGTGGATGATCTCCTTCACGATACCACGGATGTATCCATGGCGCTCGGAGAAATCGAGGGAGCGGAACTTCGCGGGAGCCTTTCGGAGGCGGGTGTTGGCGGTGAAGATGCTGCCGCGGCCCTTACGCTGGTTGCGAATCTGGAGTCATGAGAATCAGATTAGCAAAATCCACCTCGATGTCGCTCGTGGCTGCCGTGACGTTTCGTTGCGAAGTGGCGAGCAACCCGCAGCGACAATTGGCGATTGAATATTCTGAATACAACTTACGACGCGACCCATCTTGTCCTTCCTACTTGAATGTGGAAGATAAGGCCTGGGTTGATTCTCGATGGTAGAGAGGAGGTTGAGATGTAGACATTCGTCTAAGCCGACCAAGAATCAATTTTGAAAAATTGTGTGGACTGCCCACACCAACGAACCCCGGTGCGCCCTAACGAAAGTGGGGCTGTGCCAGCTGTGCCAGCTGTGGCTTGCCTCGCGCCGTCGAGTGGATAGCCACAGTGTACAGCTAGATTGGGCACGCATGTCCGCACAGTAGGGAGGTCAGGACAGAAAGCAAGAGCCAACCGCCAACCATTAAACTTTCCGAACCTTTGCACCTCACAACCTCACAAGAGAACCGCGTAGGTCTCATGATGTTCTCCAGGACTACCAACCCGTCCCTCCGGACACTACTGACCTGTATGTCGCATAATTTCATTCGCTCCTCTCCATTTAAATGACTGCCCTCTAATTCGGGACAGGCTCTACATGTGTTCATGCTGGATGCGCTCAAATCTGAGCCGTCGGACTGTTTTTTGATGGTTTTTGTATTGTTTTATTCCATGAGTTTGGCCCATCGTTGTTGATTGTTGCGATGTGGGACCGGGACGGGAGTGAGGTGTTTGGGTGCCATCCCTCTGATCAAGCGGTCAGTGGAATTGTGCAAGCATCCCAGCCCCAGCGACAGCTTCAATCAATCACGCAGGCCGCCGAACTTCTGAGCCAGGGTGTTTTCCAGCCTGCGCAAGTGCAGCCCAATGGTTCAGAACACCTTCCGTCAATTTCACACACGGCTTACGACCCTGCGGTGCTTCAGCCTGTGGGGACTGAGGGAACTGCGTGTCGGGAGTTCACTGTCGCGTGCCCCGTTTGCTGCCGACGGGATGAAGGCATACGATGTGATTATTCGCGCTCCCGCCCATCGGGGTATCACCAGACTGGTTGGCCGAGTCATTCGATGAAATCTATTGCGGCGGGTGAGTGAGAGCCCCTCAACAGTTTTGCGGATCGCATTACACGCGGGATGAATCATCGCTCTTATCGGAGACCAAAAAGCGAGGAAGTTGGCTGGTGAGGTGAGCTGAAATACATCTAGCTATCCGCGAGTGCGGGGTGGCAATCACGTTGGGTATGGCTTCATCCCTTGAAAGCGCTGCAGGTTGCCGAGCCGAATGGGGATATAAGCCGGCTCAATGATCTGCGAGGCCAGCCGTGCTCAGAACTCCTCACCGACCTTATGGCATGTCCCAATAACCTGGAAACTCTACTTAACCACCTCCACAACAGTGACTTGGGTGTCGGTGACCCAGCGTCTCATCAGAAACATACCGTCGCACCTCAGCTCTACTCCGTGACCTCTGTTTGTCCGACATAGCTAAAGCTTCATGGTCGTTCTAGCCTAGAATTTCCCGAAAGGAGTAAGGGGACTGGCATTATCTTTTGACGAATCAGGAGGTGGTGATGGTGGCGGCGAAGACGAACCTGTGGCATGCAGGCGGGCTTAGGAAGCTAAGGTTGAGGGAGTGTCGAACAACGAGTTTGCCAGGCCTCCCAGCCTTGCGGGCGAGGAGGATTATTCCAGGCTTTGTCAAGTAGTTTTAGTCGAATCCACCTATTAAGTTCCCCGTGCTCTGAGAACCGTAGGCCGGGAGGGCCTAATGTTGGCCGGTACGTAATTTCTTGCAGCCGATCTCCGTCACCAGTGCTCCTCACCTTCCTTCCACCCACTCCCAGGCCGTTCCTCAACCTCACCAACAAACGGCGACAGCACAACCAAGTCGTGTCAACACCACAAAAATGGCCGACGACGATTCTTCCGAACTGTCATCGATTTCCTCTCTGTCGGCGCCTCCCTCAGATGATGAATCAGATATCCAATTGGAGGAGCAGCATGGGATCCTAAAGTTCTTCCACAAGGTCGACAAAAACCCGGCGTTAGAGCCCAAGGAGACAACTCCGCCCAAGGTCAAGAGGGAGCCTTCGCCACCCCACGAATATGTCTTGGCCGACAATCCAGATGTCGCTGTACGTGTTGACGCCATCGCTCGCGTCTTCGCGCCGCTGTGACGCGAAATGTCGCGCGCGCGGCGCCGCCCCTCCCCTAAACGGGACAGCCTTGCTAACTTTCTTCAACTGCCAGTTTATTGTCATGTTCCGCGCCCGGTTCACCGACGCATTTCCCAAGAGTCTCCCGAATTTTGGCCCGCAGGAGCTCGAGCGCGACGTTGTCGAGACACTTCCGGGCGAGCGCGTCGAGCAGTTCTTATGCGCGCTGCTGGGTCTGCTGCTGAACCGCAAGCAAGATGTCAAGTAAGCTCTTACTCCCCCCGCGCAGCTATGAAGCGCTCTTCCTTCCCGGATCCCCTAACATATGGTGTTGGGTAGGCCTGGACATTACAATCGTGCCCTGGAGGAGGCGATTCAGTCGCACAAGGGCCAATGGGCGAAGGACTGGGAGAGCCAGAACCCCCTCTCAGGCTCAGCGACCTTTGGTACCATGAATCCGATCCAGCGGGTATGTCATTGATATTTCGCGCCACGCATCGATAGGGCACCCCGCTAACATGTAGCTGTTGTAGCTCACCCTCCTGCGGACTCTTGTTCAATGGACACTTGCTTCCTCGGACGCGGTCAAGTCCATGATCAATGTGCAATACAAAAACCGCCACGACGAGGACCTAAACATCCCCTTGAGCGTACAGCCTTGGGGCAGCGACGGCGAAAAGCGCCGCTACTTCCTGATCGAAGGAAACGACGATACTGCATTTCGTGTCTACAGAGAGAGCAACCCGGCGGGTATCCAGCGCACTTGGTGGAGCATCGCGGGCACGATCGACGAGCTCAAGGCTCTCGGCGAGAAGCTCGAGACCCAGCACACAGGGCCCAAGGCCAAAGCCCTCGCTAAGCGAATCACCAGCAGCATTCCCCGGTTTGAAGCAACCGAGGAGAAGCGCCGACGACGAGAGTATCGCCAGATGCGGAAAGAGCAGTTCAAGCGTCCGGAGGTGGGCATGTCGCTCTACGAAGGTCGCACAAGAGGAAAGCGCATGAAGTACACGTATTCTGAGGACGAGGAGGACTTCTACTCGGACTCGACCAACCGTCGGTCCACGCGCAACACACGAAATCACACCCCTGCCGAGCCCAGCGGACCTGTCACAACTGCTAGTGGGCGTCAAATCAGGGCGCCGACGCGACTCAATGCGGAGAACACCAGCGACGGGCCTCTAAGCGCTCCCGGGAGTGTACAAGGTGATGGAGATTCAGGCCATGGGGATGCCGTCGGGCCGACGGGCCGCCCTCGGCGGTCTGCTGCTGTGAACCATAGCATGAACGGATGGGCGACGAAAAAACGAAAGAGCCAAGAGTATGATTCCGATGACGAAGATGGGGGCAGCTCGCCGGAATTGGGAGATGACGAGGAGGACGAGCATGTGCCCGAAGAGGAAGACGAGGAAGAAGACGAATTTGATGAAGATGTCGTGATGGACGATGAGCTAGTCGAGGGCGTGGAGGACGAGGCGGATGAACGTTTCATGCTCACCTTCCCGATCCGCGTCGCATTCGATGAAAACAACAAGGCCAAGAAAATACCAGGCCCACCCGTGCTCGCATCTATTAGCAAGCAGCAAAAACTGACCAAGCACCCCCGTGCTGCGCACCGGAATATCATTGTCAGCGATGAAGATGACGAAAAGGATGAGTCTGACTTCAACCGCGGCGATTCGACCGACGTCGCTGACGAGCCAGCCCAGCTCGTGCACGAGCCCGAAGGCCCTGCTGCCGAGGTCATCGCTGTAGCTACCAAGCAAGTTGTTTCGCCGCCTGGCGAGTCCTTTACCACCACGAAGGCAATGGACATCTCGGCAAGTCCACCCGTCAAGGCGCCCCTGACGCCGTCAAGTGGGACGCCGACCTCTCTGGCTTTTAGGGGAAGCCCGGAGAAGCCACAGCATGTCGCTGTGTCGATCGACTTGGGCTCCTAGTGGAGGCTCTAAGATCGGCCCTTACATTTGGTGTTTAATGGTGTGGGTTTGTGCAACGGGCGCTTGGCAGGAGTTTTGCGGGTTATTACGAAAGATATGACCAAAACGGCAGTTGGGATTTACGGTGTTGGTTCGGTTGTTATCGTCCCCAGTTAAGCTTGTCTAGATCATGAGGAGGCCGAAAAGGACGTGGGAGCAGTTTTTATGGAGGTGGGAGGTGGAGTTGGGCTGAGCCTTCCACCGCAATAGATGCCGTGGATATTCGATGATGGCAGCCCTCGAGTCGATGAAACGTAGTGACATGACAGATAGCAGTTATACACAAGGCGAATGCTGTACGAAGGCCCAAAAAGAGCGTGTACAACTGTGCTCCATATGAAAGGGATGTGGGGAAACCCTTGCCCAGCCTGTGCCAGAATAGTAAGGCAATGAATGCTCATTCCATAATTAGACCCTACTTGACCATGTAGCGAGGCCACTCGAGAATGCGATATAGCCGTAACATCTGAAGCTACGGCTTACCTTGGGAAGAACAAGGCATCATCTTCACCGGGCTGGGGAACCACAGTCCTCCCCTTAGTTGTACAGCTTCACTTCTTCCACCTCGGTGTTTGCGGTGGGATCTTCCAGTTATTCACGCCGTACCACCACCGCCGTGCCCTTGCCCCAAGCGACGAGCCACTGAGCTGCGCACTCTTGTTCCAGTACTGCCAGCCACATATCGCAAGATTATACACGACGCCCTGCATCAAGGGCATCATGACCTATCCGCCGTTAGTTCGCGCCGGGTGCTAGAACCCCCGAGGATATGGATACATACCTGGTCTCTCGTCGTGATCCAGACCACCCGCCACCACGTATCGGCATTCCGTATGCTGTGGAGGTAGCTCTGCTCGTACCGCAGGTCTGGAATTGGCGGTAGTTGGGCGCGCCGCGGTTTCGGCCTCAGGACGCTGTACGGAACATCCTCTTCATCGTCATCCTCATCAATGCCTTCGTCAGGGAATAGGGGACTGTGCTTCTTTTCGAGCGTCACAGGCTCTTGGCGCGACGCGGCGGTTGACGGGTTGATGTCGTGTGCTGGCGACGGGTGGCGATTGATGTGTGCTGTCTGGATAGTCTCGGCAATTTGAAGAGGAATGGAAGATGCCATAGCAACTAGAGAGGCCGGGACCCTGTGTAGGATCTACCTGGCGGGTGTGGTTTGCGCCGTGTTTGTATGTCGTCGGCGGCTGCGCACTCTGGATGACGAAAATCATACTCATGATCGGACCAAGAATTCCCAAAAAAGGGCGCCAAGTGCGACCTTAGGCAGCCGCGGCTGCGGCCGCGCCACCTGATCCGGGCTGCCAAGTTCATGTCAGCATTAACCAGAAAAATGAAAACAGATGAGCACTTACCGGCGGATGCCCGTTTGACCCATACATCTGGTATATTAATATATACGCAGGACAGACTCACGGGGACGTCGCCACCTGCATCGGGGGAGTTATCCTCCTCCTCCTCTTCGGCCTCCTTGGCGGCAATTTGGGCTGTGATATATGTCAGCTTACATAACCCTAACCCTCTAATGTACTCACCGTCGATGTCCTCGAGCTCCTCCTGGTGTCTTTCGAGAAGCTGAGCTTGTAGTAGTCAATGTTAGCGAATATGATATGTTGCCTACCTTCCCGGGTGCATTGATAGAAGGGCCAGGGCAGAGGCATGTTGGGAGTAGGCTTATGTGAATAGGTAGATACGTACTCGCCGGGTGCGGAGCTCCTCCAAGGACTCGTGCCCGCCCTTCCGGCGCGAATGCTGCATTATGCGACGCTGCCATTTGTTATTTCACGTTACACAAGTAAAGGCCCACTGCATGTTCCATACTTTCTGGTTCGCATGTTTATGTAGTAAATATCGCAGTCTACCGCAGATATTAGCCTTGGCGAATGTCCTGCATGGGATATGCTCTTGCGTCTCAGGAGCAGAAGCACTTTTGAGCCTCTTGAGACGACAGATATAGATGAAAGGAGGACGAACCGCAAATGCTGAAGACCCGGCCGCGGCCGAACTTGGGTCCACACCAGCTGTAGAGAATACACGTTAGCTACTACCCTCAATCCAGATGGAGGAAGTGAAAAGTCTCAACACGTGAGACGGCGGGAGAAAGGGGGTCCAGTGATAGAGTGATGACATACCGCCGATCAACGAAACCCCGGCCAAGGGGGACGGCTCCGGCCGCGAACGCCAGGCGCGACCCCCCCCGCCACGGCCACCGCCACGGCCACCGCCTTTGTTCTATACATGTAGCCCACGTCAGCTAACAGTTGCGCATCGCGGGTGGGATATTGAGTGATATGGGACTAGAGACGGGATCCGAACCCGAGTAGAGCAGGGGAGGGGACAGGAACAGCAGAGTGTGACTTACGTTTTTGGAGGGGGACGGGGGTGCGTCGCCGCCGGCGTTGTTGTTATCAGCCACTAAAATGTTAATACATCGATGCAGTTTGTTATAGACGCCTGAGAGTTCGTACTGTTGTGTCGGCTCTGTACGACGGTTAGAGAGTGATATTCCGCCAAAGATTGCCGATGAGAGGATCAAGGGTAGGTATTGCTGGGGGCCTCGATTTGAGGCTCTCGGGCTCTAGTGAAGAGGAAGAGAGAGACACAAGTTTGTGCCAGGGACGATAGGGGTTCGGGCTGTTGCGAGTTGTGTGGGTGGGAAGGGCACGATTTGTGAGGGCCAAGTGTTCGTGACTGGGTGGCGTGGATGAGCTGTGCATACCGAGGTTCTGGCCAAAGGCCGGGAGAGTGTGGGCCGGAGGCCGGAGAGAGAAAGCTTTGCCCGAAGGCCGAGAGGTTGGTGAAGGCTGGGTTCTATGTAATTATTAGTCCTATGATGTATGATAGCCGTATATGTGCATGTACGTACGCAGACGATGCCCGAAGGCGAGCGATTTCGAAAGGTAAAGGAAGTCTATAAAAACCGATTTCGAAAGGTTGAGGAAGTCTATAAAAACGGGCAGGTTAGTAACATTCTCGTGGAAAGGTGATGGGTAGGTAGATTGTAACAGTGCGATTCGATTCGAAAAGGGGTAGCTTGAAAAGGGGTAGGCTGGAGATGGGCAAGCTCGAAAGGGCACTTCGTGTCCTCCAAGGCAAGTTTGGTGTGCGAGGGCATTTGGTACGCGCTGGAAATATGAAGAAGGGACGGCATAGAGCCAGGCAGTATCCCAGGATCGTGCAGGGCTGTTGAAGCACGAGAGTGAGGTGTAACTTACTCGGTCCGGAAGTTGACAAGGAGAAGAGGAAATCGAGAACGGGGAATTGGGAGGGGAATGTGCTTTAAAGGATTTGGTTTGGGCGTACCCACTCAAGCCTGCCGGAGGAAGGAATCATCAAGGTAGAACCCATTCGTCCACTCCGAATCATTGCCAAGCCTTCTCAGACGCCAAAATCATCGTGTTAGCCACATGCACCAATTCCAGGCGAACGATACTGTATTGTAATCATGTTATGCAAGGAAGGCGGAGGTCTTCTCTCGCTAGTTTGGGTGTATCTAGGGCCTCTACTAGAAGCGCTGTTGAAGAAGAATGACGTGAAGCTATACCGGTCGTTCATACCCATCACAGAGGAACACCATCTTGTGGATCTCTGACCATCACAGGCGAACGAAACTAATTTACGAGGGGAGAGGTGGAATTACAACTATGTTGTGCAAGACAGGCCGGGGTCTCCCCCCCCTGAGTTGGAGGTATCAGGGGCAATAACAAGAAGCGTTCTTGGGGAGGATGACGTGATGCTACACTGGTCGTCCCTACCCATTATAGAGGACCGTCGACATCTTTGTGGATGCTTGACAGACCGGACATTTCTCCTACACCATTACGCTGTCTATAGCCCCCAAGCTCGGTAGCTCTTGATACTCTCTCGATACTCTCGTATACCACCTCCCTGAATACACCACCACGTCTCTTTCTACCACCACGCCTTTCCGGGCACTCCTCGAGATGGCTTCCCGTGCACTTCTCCAGGGGAGCTTGACCCCTGGCAGCAACGATACCAACGAGCCCCTTTCTTCCGGCTCGACCCCTGGGAGCAACGCTGTCAGCTACGATACCAACGAGCCCCTTCTTTCCGGCTTAACCCCTGGCAGCAACGCTGCGGCCCATAATAACAACCAGAAGCGCCTGCGCGCTACAGACGAACCCCTTCTCTCCCCCCCTGACAGCAAGAAGAGCAAGCTCGCCCCCGTTGACGAAGTCTTCGGCAACAGCCCCGACGAAAACCCCGATACCAACACTGTGTTGATTCGAGGGGGGGGCAACAGCCTTTCCCATACGTTGACCCAAATCCGTTGATGACGCAGGATTTTGCCAAAGATACCATCTGTGAAGCGGTGAGGCAAAATGTCAAACAAACAGAGCCCCATTATCTTTCCTGGACAGACGATATCGGTAAGGAGTTGACTACATTGATTACCGATAACCTGATCAAGTCACTGGACCGCCATGGTGAAAACGTGGTCCAGTGGTGTATCTACAGCGGAGTCCCCCTTTCGGCGACACCAGGGCCGTTCTCCAAATCGGTCGAAAGCTATTACATGATGACATTATTTGATGGCTCACCCCGTTACCACGCCCCCCCAAACGTTGGCATGGTCGCGACAACCCTGAACTGGGCTAAACGCCAACATGGACCACTAGCGCTCCCGTTGAGCTGCGAGTTCACGAGAGTCTCACGGGATAAGAAGCTACCTTTCCAAGTTCGTGAGCAGAAGTTAACCTGGATTTACAACGCACAGTGTAATGCAGCTGCGCTATCAGCGTCATACCCCTTATTTTCCAATCACGAGATACGCGCCGCCAGCTATGGTGAGATGACGGAAGCAGAACTGACAGAACTTCTCGAGTCGGTGAGAACCGGGATTGCTCGCCCTGAGAGAGTACCATCCTACCGGTCTCTCTTTCCACCTTACCGGAGGCAGGTCATCGCTAAACACCAGATGCTGGAGACGCCCACCGAGTTTCATAATACCTGTCTACGCATCGCACTATCCTACAACATTTCTCAGCGCGATTTCGAGCACTTTTTCACAGTTCAGGCACCTATAAAGGGAGATCCCCGGGTTTTCTACCCTTTCCACCCACTGTCTCATGTACAGGCTGAGGAATATGAGTGGGATATTTTGTCAACTGTTAAGTTCTTTGACGATAGATTATCCCGGATGCGCGACAAGTGTAACAGGCACTTCGAAACGGAACATGGCGAGAAAGATCTCAATGCGGTAAGATTAACGTACTGGATGGTACACCACGTTTGCAGGCAACTTGCGGACATTCGATATTTCTTTACAGACCCGGAGGAACTCTGCTTTTACCTGTTGCTCGACAGATGGTCCCTTCCAATAATCCCGTGTACTAACCACCAGTTCGGATTTTCCTTATGCCGAAAGCAAGACCACGGGATGGCCATGAAGACCGGTATTACGATTCCAGAAGGGGAGATCTTCGATCCGGTGAATCATTTCGATCATTCACAATGCACAGTCACTGTCGACACACAGCTAACTAACGTGGCAATGAAGAGCTACACGCCGGAGTGGTGGTGGTCTATCCGGACTCTTTGCACCTTGGTCCCAATCCACCACTGGCTCTGGCGACCTGCTGACACATTGGGAGACAGAATCTGGGGACTTGAAGCACAACTAACCATCATTCCCCAGCCACCAGCTCCTGACTTCAGCCCTCCACTAATACCTATCAGCAACTGGGTTCATGTTAAGCGCATTGATCAAGTCTCAGTACCACTCTGCCACATCTGTCCTAATAATAACATCACGTATAACAGCCTTGGTGCATTACTTCACCACTACCGTTTAACGCACTCTGGCGAAAACACTGTGTTAGAGAACGTCCCTATTCTTCAGAGGTTGATAAACTTCAGCAGTAGCGAGCCAGTATCGTTTGCCTGTCCTGAGTGTGAAAGGACCTTTACTCAAAAGGAAACCCTAACAAAGCATATGCATATACATTTACCAGTTGAAGAGAGATTATCCTTCCACTGTCCTAAATGCGAAAAGACCTTTACTCGAAAGTCACACCTAACAAGTCATATACAGATACATTTACCAAGTGAAGAAAGGCCACGTCTCCCATGTCCTAAATGTGAAAGAACCTTTCTTAGCAAACTTGGACTAACTACACATATAAAGAGTCATTTACCACCAGGTGAAGAGAGGCCACTACCAGGCGAAGAGAGACCATGTTTTCCCTGTCCTGAGTGTGGAGATACCTTTACTCAAAAGGAACACCTAACAAGGCATATGAAGATACAGTTACTACCAGAGATACCTAACTGAGCATCTCAGAAGGATGCATTCAGGGCACGTCTAGAAATAAGTCCTCTGCCCATACTGCACAACCTTTGCCCCTGATGACTGCTGCAACGGCAGACAAAGGAGACACATCCAGAGCAAGCAAGCAAGCCTAGAAGCTGAGCTGAAAGATACCAAATTGGCGGGACCAGGAGGTTGGGCTCGCCCTCCTCTTCGGGTGTATGGGTGGTACCAGGAGGTTGGGCTTGCCCTCCTCTTCGGGGCACGGTATCGGAACCGTAGGTAGCCTAGCGGGGGCGGCTCGGCCTGGGTGAGGGCGGTAGCTCCGGTGAGGGCGGTGGCTTGACTCCGGTGAGGGCGGCTTGGCCTGGGTGAGGGCGGTGGCTCGGGCTCTGGCTTGGGCGGTTTCAGTGGGGCGGCTTCGGTGATCCGGGAGATTTATCCAGTCACAACCCTAATGGAAACAGGCGCGTCAACAAGACTGAAGCCGGAAAAGGAAGAGAAGGCGCCAGACGACTTCACGAAGGAATACCAGTCGAAAACCGGATCGCTCATCTAACCCGCCATCAAAACAAAACCGGACGTTGCACGTTCAGTGGGAGTCGTGGGAAACTAACCCTCATTCCCGATCTGGCCTAGTGCCATATCACGTGGGTCTTATGGTCCAAGCTCCACGAGGGGCAGCGGGGCAACCTCTGCCTGCCCCTGGTCCGCCTTGCCTGTCCAGCAAGAGGCAAAATTTATCCTTCCATCACCACCCCACCAGCAAAATCACTTGGGCGCAAGACCGGTTTCCCATAAAAAAAAACACACAAAAACATAGACCCATCTCGGGAGAGAAGGGGCGGCAAGAAGACAATAACACATTCGCACCCGGGTTTCTTTGATTCACTCTCCAAAAATGAGCGACCCCAACGCCAGCGAGGCGGAGAAGAACGTGAGTTCGCGCTGCGACCCAACCGAAGGGGCCAGCTAGCTTTTGGGAGAAGTCCGGACCGGCTAACAAGCAATGCCTCCGCAGATTGAGATATGGAAGGTGAAGAAGCTGATTAAGCGGCTCGAGGCCGCTAGGGGAAACGGCACCAGCATGATTTCCCTGATCATTCGTACGTTACGTGCCCTCTGCGGTTACTAGAGCCTAACCTTGGCTGACCACTCGATGTCTTTTAGCCCCCAAGGACCAAGTTTCCCGAGCTGCAAAGATGTTGGCCGAAGAATATGTATGTCTTGTCCTTGCATGGTTCAGCCGGGGAGAGTGCCTAACCGGTCTTTCAGGGTACTGCGTCAAACATCAAGTCGCGTGTCAACCGGCAGTCTGTGCTATCGGCCATTACCTCAACCCAGCAGCGCCTCAAGCTCTACAACAAGGTTCCTCCGAATGGCCTCGTTGTCTACTGCGGTGAAATCTTGACCTCGGAGGGCAAGGAGAGGAAGGTGAATATCGACTTCGAGCCCTTCAAGCCCATCAATACGTCACTGTACCTCTGCGACAATAAGTTCCATACAGAGGCCCTTGCCGAGCTGCTGGAGTCCGACCAGAAGTTTGGTTTCATCATCATGGATGGTAACGGAGCACTGTTTGGCACCCTGAGCGGCAACACTCGAGACATTGTGCACAAGTTCTCGGTCGACCTTCCCAAGAAGCACGGTCGTGGTGGTCAGTCGGCGTTGCGTTTCGCCCGTCTGAGAGAGGAAAAGCGCCACAACTACGTCCGCAAGGTTGCTGAGCTGGCCGTTCAGAACTTCATTACCAACGACAAGACCAACGTCGCCGGTATCATCCTGGCTGGTTCGGCTGATTTCAAGAACGACCTCAACGCCTCCGATATGTTCGACAACCGTCTCGCCACCAAGGTTATCAAGGTTGTGGATGTGTCCTACGGCGGAGAGAATGGCTTCAACCAGGCCATCGAGCTGGCAGCGGAGACGCTGAGCAATGTCAAGTTCATCCAGGAGAAGAAGCTCATTGGCAAGTACTTTGAGGAAATCAGCCAGGATACGGGCCGTATCTGCTACGGTATCGAGGATACCCTCAAGGCACTGGAGCTCGGCGCTGTCGAGATCCTGATCGTCTTCGAGAACCTCGAGATCACCCGCTCAACCCTGAAGGACAGCAACGGCGCCGAGATTGTCATCCACACCACCAAGAAGCAGGATGCGGAGAATCGCGATAAGTTCATGGACAAGGAGACGGGCCAGGAGATGGAAATAGTCGCACAAGAGTCCTTCCTGGAGTGGATTGCCGAGCATTACAAGGATTTCGGCACCACGCTTGAGTTCGTGTCGGACCGATCTACCGAGGGCAATCAGTTCGTGAAGGGCTTCGGTGGTATCGGCGGCATTCTCCGCTACAAAGTCAACTTTGAACAGTTAGCTGACGCTGATGACGATGATGATTACTACGACGGTAAGGAGACACCCCCTATTACGAATCTCGGGACGCGTATTGACCGTATTTGCAGATTGACAGTTTGAATCCCTCGTGGATAACGAGGGACCTCGAACTCAAGCCACCACGTCCGAGCCGACGATACTGCATGCCGAACAGCCGCCCGCCAAGCTACAGAGCTCGGGCAAAGTCCCGCTAGCTCAGCGGCGGCTGATGAAAGGGTTCCCCGAGGCACCGGGCCAGCAGGCCCACGCGGTTGTCCGTCCAAGCCCGCTTCGCTCTACGATGACGGCTTCTTGAGTTCAAAAGATGGCGGATTTGAGGTAGGATTGTGCTACCAACAGCTTTTTGTAAATTATTGCTGACCCTTTAGGCAGGAAATTGCCGATGAAGGTTGAGAAACCGAGAAAGCTCAAGGTGCTTTGTTGTTGTAGGGCTCGGTTCAAGCGGGATTGATTAGCAACTTACGGCCACGGCTGACCGAAGAATGGACTGAAGACAGCTTTTGCTTTGTTGAGCTGGCCGCTTCAGACAACGCCGCGCGTCCGTCCACTCTTTTGCACTTGATTCAGGAATTCTAGCTATATCCGGAAACCATAGGGCGGATTAGGTAGCTGAATTCGACGTCACTCGTTTAATTGTGATAGTAACTCGCAAAAAGCAAGTAGTCCAAAATGTGTGCCCTGTAACGCTGAACCACGTGTAAAAGAAAAGGGAGTGTGAATTGTTGCTACTGCGGGGTACTGACTTGTGGGTTGTAACAACCGGCCCAGGGCATTAGCTCTCAAGGGGCGGAGATCAGAGCTTCTCCAGTGGTCCGGAGATCGGATGCAGCTGCCGGATGATTCAATTTGGAAGCAATGAGGTATTCTCCTTCAAAATCTATGTAATGGACAGTTCTGTTTCTATTCCACAACTCTCTTCGAACCCCGCGGTGTCATCCTGGAAGGGATTGATCCGTCATCCTCCAATAACTTGTTCTGATTGACCTGACCGCACTGCCGCCAGCATGACAGCTGCTTCGGCGATGAGTCAACTGACCGGGGAGGACGAGCGGGTGGTAGCCTTTCTGGGGCCGTTTGCATCCTACTCTCACCAGGTAGGTATTGAGTACTTGACGATTAGCCCCTCTTTGTATGCACATGAGGAAGTGCTGACGCATTAGCAACGACCTCAGGCGACCAAGTCGGCGTTTCCCGGGCAGCAGTGGGAGCTGATGCCCACAACGACTATCAAAGGTCTGTTACTATTTTTCCTTTCGCTTCGTTTCGGAGGGCTGTCCCTGAATTTTGGCGCTACGAAACTGACGCCCCCGAATAGAGGTGTTTGACACGGTGCAATCGGGCGCTGCAGCCTTTGGTGTCGTTCCCTTTGAGAACTCAACGCATGGGACCGTCACATTCACTCTGGATGGCCTCGCTGACCGCACCGGTACCTATGGGGATGTCGTGGTGTGCGGCGAGGTCTACTTGGATGTGCATCACTTTTTGCTCGGGAGAGCGGCTCCGGCGAAGGAGAAGGGAGTGGGAGGGGATGATGCCCCCCACGCAACGCCTCTGACGGACCTCGCGCATGTCAAGCGTGTGTATTCCCATCCGCAGGCGTTTGGTCAGACGGCGGCATTCTTTGCAAAGTACTTGCAAAGAGTGGAAACGATTGATGTCAGCTCGACGAGCAAGGCGGCGGAAATGGCCGCCGCGGATGAGAGCGGGGCTAGTGCTGCTGTCGCGGGAGAGCTGGCGGCCGGGCCGAGTGGCTTGGAAGTGCTGGCGAGATGTATTGAGGATAGGGAGGACAACACGACGAGGTTTTTTGTTATTCGGAGGAAGAAGGGGGAGGACGGGGGAGGGGAGAACGGAAGGGACGATGCGTACGGGGCGAGATATAAGTCGCTGGTGTCGTTCACGGTGCCGCATCGGATACCAGGGGCGCTAGTGGACGTCCTTGACTGCTTTAGGAGGGGAATGCTCAACCTGACGAGCATCAACAGCTTGCCGAGTCTGGTGGCGCCATTTCAGTACCTGTTCTTTGTGGAGTTCGAGGGCAGTCGTTTTGATGATCCCGAGGGGAGGGTCAAGACGCTGTTTGAGAGCATTGAGAAGGTTGCCGAGCAATGGAGATGGTTGGGCAGCTGGGAGAACCAGAGGAGGTAAATAGAGGATGCTGCCCTGTGGCAAGGCTACCGAGGTACCTATAACTTACTTGAGCAGATTACCTAGATGCAATAACAATAGAAGCACAGATCATGAGTACAATTCAGAGGTTATCGATGTTTTTTGCATGATCAAGTAGACGTCGCGATTCTACTTGCAGAAAGGCGCAACTCAGGGGTGGTTTGTTTAGTTAAAGCACGTGCCCCTGAGTGCTGAGGGGAAACACCTGGTGCCGGGCTTCAGAAGCTCGTCAACTTCTGAGAGCTGAGAGGGAAAAGTGGGTCTTTTCACCTCATTCACATCGATCTCAACACAACGGCCAACAGGCGTAACATCAACGCTGGGTACATCCAACTCCAGATTTATAAGCCCGTCCTCATTCCAGCTGTATTAATTAGGTACAATGCGACCTCCTTCGCTTCTCTGCGTCGCCCTGCACGCCCGCCCCAACGCCTTGGCTGTTCGCATTCTCACACGGCCCCTTCGCATGTTGAGCAGTAGCAACAGCGACAGCACCACCACCCCGAATGCGTCTAGCAATGACCTAGATCTGGACCTAGACGCCTATATCTCCAAATCAAAATCCGATATCTTTGCACGCAGCCCCAAAGTCTTAATTGATACCCTCAGTCCCCTAAATTCTCACCTCCTGGACCTCGCCCTTGAAGACCACCTCCCGGCCCAGGCATCCGCCAACCCTGACGTCCTTACATCTCGCTTCCCGCGCAAAGGGCTCTCCCAGTCTTCTTTCCTCCCCGAGGGCCACCACCTCGTGTACTTCCCCATCCAAGCACCCAACTCGGCGCTGCAGCCCGATGGCACCGATCCAGACCACGCCCCGGGCGCCCCTTTTGTGCGTCGCATGTGGGCGGGAGGGTCTATCCGATATAACCCAGGAATAAGATTCAACCCGTTCGACAGCAAGGGGTGGTGTGTTGAGAGCGTCGGGGAGCCGGTGCTCAAGCAGGGGAGGACCCCCGGAGAGGAGAAAGTATTTGTTGAGGTGCGGAGGCAGTACGGCGTCGCCCCCACTGATGCTGTCCTGCGCCCGCCAGCTGCCAATAACCTGATAGAGAAGTACGGTGTCAGGTTAGAGGAGACACGGAAGTTGGTGTTCATGCGCAATCGAGGACCGGCGAAGACTGAGGGCGAGGGCGTCGCGGCACCACCACCGAGAGTAATACGATGTGGGTTTGTTCTTTTGTTTCTTCTGCTTTGTTTCTTTACCGCTGGCAATACCCATTATTCCTCTCCGCTGTAGCGCCTCCCGGCCACTAACATGCCCAATAGCACCGCATCGTCCTGAATACAGCTTCACCCTCGTCCCTGACGCCAGGCTGCTTTTCCAGTTCAGCGCCCTAACATACAACGCCCATGCCATTCACCTTGACCCTGATTACGCCCGAAACCAGGAGGGCTATCCGGAACGCCTTGTCCATGGCCCGCTGACATTAGTTCTCATGCTATCGGCCTTACGTGGCCACCTCCGCGATACTCGCGACGTCAGCGGCCCCGGCAGAGCGCCAGAGAAGCCTGCCTTGAAATCCATTGACTACCGTAACATTGCCCCGTTATTCATGGGCCAGGAGGTCAAGGTTTGTGTGCGGGAGACGGCGGCGGCTTCAACTGGGGCCGCCGTAGGACAGAGGACGTGGGACCTTTGGGTTGAGGGACCGGGCGGGGCCGTGGCCGTCAGGGGCTCTGCTACTACCCAGAATGCAACGGTTGGGAAATATGGAAAGAAGGGGAGGTAAACCCAGCATGTATTTAGGTGTCCCTCACAGACTATATACATTGCAATACCCTACCATACTGTAAACAATTAGTTTGCATTTATGTCATGTCTATCCAACACCAGTACGGTGTGATAATACCGGTTTTCGTTAAATGGTAGGCGTGGCGCTGAAATGGCAAACCTCGTTACTGTGTGACCAAAATACCCATCAGTGTTGTCAGCCCCCTAATAGGCATGCTCAATAGCATATCGAATGCTTACAAAACAATTTTCGTCGCCAAATAGAGCAAGACTGCACAACATGACATCGTAATTAGGATGACTTTAGATGAGTGAGGTATGTACAATACACCACATGTATTATTATCTGCATTTTTACACATAGAATCCTTAATGTATGCGGATCTAACTCGCGTTCCCATCCCCCGTTCCCCGTCACCTTTCCCAGCCCAGACGCCTCCCCGTCGAAGACCGACCTTTCCGCTAGGGGTATAAAACAAAAAAGGGAACCAAATCCTTCCTCACTCGCCCACTACAGCGAGTCGCCTTGTTTCCAGTTCCGTGAAACGACATATTCCTTATTAGTGTCTTGTCTATAATGGTATCTAATTAGGAGGGCTTGGTGGTGTCTAATTAGGTCGGTGGTAGTGTGGTGTGATTAGTCAGGTTGTATTAAATCCTGACTCTCTAAATTCATGCATCATTTGCTTGAACGAAACGCCCTCCGGTACAGCCTCCTCTGGACTCTCCAGCTCAGGGGGGGTTGATATTTCCGATGGAGGATCGAGCGTCTCGGTCGGGCTCTCTAGCCCGTCGATGCCATGCCGGACGTGATACGGCGCGGGCAGCGACATGTCGATGTAGGACGAGCGAACCGTTGGGCGACGCGGGCTACGGTGCACGGTGGTTGGTGTGGTGTCGTCTGATCCGAGACCAGAGGGCTCGGCCTCGTCGGGATCTAGCCCCAGCCAGGTGTCTTCCATGTCCTCCAAACTGTCGGCTGACATGTCAAAGTCGAGGAGCTGGCCTGCGGCCTCTTCCAAGGCCAGCCGGTTGCGTCGGAGGTGCTCATCTATCTCGTCAAATTGACGGTTGAGCACATCTCGGAGCATCACATCTTGCGCGTTGTTCAGCTTGCCAGCGGGCCCGGCGCCCTTAGGCGGACATGGGGTTCCGGCTGGGGTTTTGTGGAAGCCTTGGAGGATATTTCTCCAGATGGCCGCGCGCTCTGCTGTGGTAAAGGGGAAGTCAATGATCCTGTTGTTCTCCTTCAGGCTACTCACCAGGAATTTCATGCTGGTGAGATTCAGCCTGTTGTCCTGGCAGTCAAGGACTCGGAGCGTTTGATTCTCGGCGAGCACCCGCCCAAGGGTTCCCACATCCTCGTGCAAGTTTTGGTTGCGGATCTTGAGGTGCGTCATGGTGGTGTTCTCTGACAGATTGGCGAGTGCTCGTGCAAACCCCTTTGCCAACTGCCCGTCTTCTAGCTTGCCGGAGAAGCCGGATAGATCCAGATAGCGGATGGATTTGTTGTGTGTGAAGAGGTAGTTGAGCGCCTCAATGATCTCGGTGCTGCATGTCTGGTGGATCGAGTCGAGAGACGGGGTCGGCGCCGTTCCTGCGAGACTGAGCAGCGAGACAGACTTTGTCTCTGCCAAAGCCCTTATAAGAAGGATGTAGTTGCTCTCCTCCTTGAACTCGATAACCTCCAGGTATAGCCCAGTCGGTACTTGGCTAGCGCGTATGACGTCGGCCAGGTCCTCGATTCCGTCTTCGAGGGGGTTGCCGCTGAGAGAAAGGTGCATGTCGCTGTTAAAGCCCATCGCACGGCAGATTTTTGCGGCTTCGCTACCCGTCAGGCCGCAGTGGTTCAGGGCCAGCTTGCGGAGTTTCACAGGGTACTTCCGATGGTCGTTGCGAGCCCTGTGATGTAGGAAGTCTCCGAGATCACGAATTGTCGCGTAGTTGAGCTTAAACCCCGAAACATCAAGCTCCTCGAGGCACTCAAGCTGATCGAGGATCTCAGAGGGAATCAGTGTCGTGGTAGTATCCCACCCAGCTTGTAGGCTCCCTCGGAGATTTAACTCTCTGAGCTCGACAAGGTTATACAGCATCTGAGGGAGAAAGTCCGCGGGAAGACGCCCTGGGTTCTCGGACAAGTTGAGTGACCATAGTGGCTGAGGCCTATCGAGAAAGGGTGCAACCAAGTGCCGCAGCTCCGCCTCGCCCAAGCCGCAAGACGACACGTCCAGGGCATCAATTTTCCCTGCCTCCAACGTCTCGACTAGATATTGTTAGGATGCCCAGGTTGCAGGAAAACGGTATAAAAGAATACAAGTCCGCATACCTATGTCCTCGAGGTCGGACTGGAGAAGAGAGTTTTGGGCAAGAATAAGGTGGCTGCATTTCGTAATGTCCGACCGCAACAAGTTCAAGATCGGGGTGAGGAACTGCAAGTTGGGTGCAGCTTCTCGGCTGTTCTCACTATGTGAAGAGACTGACGCCGTACAGTTGGTGAAGTCGATCTGCTGTATTGTTTCCGAACAGAAGGCTAATGCGTGGAACTCCTGGTGTAGTATTGGACTTTGCTGAAGAATTTGTACCTCATCTGACTCCAGAGTTACACCTAGTCAACCATGTCAATAAAAACCCCTGACGTTACCGAACGACTGGAAAATTGCCCTTACAGGTTCTGCTGAGGTATGCTACATGACTCCTCGTTGACGAGTAAGGGTCGCGGGTATCCCAAAGCGGCCCTACGTCGACGTCTCGGAACGACAGCGAGTAAAAGTAATCGTTGTATCTCAGCGCGCGCAGGACGGCTAAGAGTTGAAGAGGCGTGTAGCGTGATCCGTCTTTAGCGGGCAGAACGCGAAACTCAGGGGGAAACTTTGTCTTCCAGTTGATCTCCCATTCGACCGAGGGGCAGGCGTAAGCAGCCATGTAAGCATCGAGAGTTCTTCTGACGCTACCAAAGTCCTCTCTAGGGACAAGATATTGCGGTTCCTTAAGCCCCGTCACATGGAATATCTCGGCCGATTGCCACATCTGCGGCCACACCGGCTTCAAGTACCTATCTGCCATGCCGAAAACGCGAATGATGCGTCTGTAAAAGCAGCTCGCAAGCTCCAGAGTGACCCGGGGGGCCATGGGATTTCTATTGTCTAATCAGTCCAGTCCCGGCAGCGGGCTATAGGGGTACCACCTACCGAAATGAGATGTTGAAGCGCTCCTCGTGGACAACCCAGTCGCCTCTGAATTTCTCAAGTGTAACCAGCCCAAAAGTTTTGTGCTGATGAACGGGCTCTCCAGACTTGTTCTGGTGGATGACCACAAAATAGCAGAGATAAGTCCCCACAACCAGATAAAACGAAGGCGTTTCCTGTGGCTTTTTCGAAGTATCCTCCGCCTTCTTGATATACTCTTTCCTCATGCTGGCCCGCGGTACAACGGGGAAAACCTCGAGTTTGCGATGTGCAAACCCGGGCTCTTCGACTTGGTGAATCGAATCCACGATTTTGAGAACCTCTGGTGAGGGAGCTGTGGTTTCACCATCGTTGTGCTGACCGGCCCTCACACCTCGGGAAATGTGGTGCATTTGCTGATCGCGTTCGCGGGGCAAGTTGAAGAAGAAGGTCGCTTGCTGGAACGAGGTCCCGGACGGAGACTTCCACCAGACTTCAATGCCGAAAGACGGCCTTGTGCTCTCTGCGACAAAGACAGCGACGATGGCGGAGAGTGGGACGACCAGCAGAGGCTCGGGAACCGAGGTCCCAGGCTCGGCGGCGTCCTTGTCGGCGATGGACGGGAAGAGCTTGCAGACATCGGAGCGGCTCTTCACCCTGACCAGATATTGTGACGTGACGACCAAGAACGGTGATTTTGTTCGGAGAAACTGAGTGTCCGACTCAAGAGGAGTCACCGCCTCCACTTTCTGTGACTGCCAGTCGATGCTCGAAGGGGATGCCGCTCTGCTCGGCACATCGGGAGTTAGAAACTGGCCCGAGTCGTCTGAGATTCCCGACCCCCGGTGGGTCAGAGCACCGATCGAGCTCGTCGACAGATTTCGAGGCTTTGATAGCTTCCGGGAATGCGAGCTTCGACTTCTGGGACCGCTGCTTAGGACAATTGGCTCTCGGTTACTGAGGGACCTGCGTGTCTTGGAGGTGATGGAGTGTAGAGAGAATTTCCAATCGGCATCGGACCCGGCTGGCGAGCTCGCAAGGGTAGAGGTTGGACTTGACGCGATATCGGCCACGCTCGCCTCTGCCGTCTTTAGGGGCAGGAGGTGGTGGGATCTTCGCTCGGGCCCGCGATCCATGGCCGCCGTGGAGAGAATCGAAATGGCTGTTTGCGCGGAGAAGGACGAACGGCCACCCCGAAGATCTGACTTTTATCCCGAGGACAGAGGCAGATTCGCTACTCGCAATGGGAGCGGGCGCACCAGGCCTGAATGGCGCCAAAAATAGCGAGTCGCGAAGAACTGCGTGGATTGACCGGATGCGGATGCCGATTCACGCGGTTCGTCTAGCGCTACACCGCAAAGAAACAACCGCAGCGTGTGCTATCGCCGACTGACTAGGTGACAGGTCAAGCTAGAAAAACCGACAAGTGTCAGTGCCTCTCGAATAAACACGGCGACGCGCCAACCTGCTTCGAGACAGCCGGTTCAGATGGATCGGTCGTGGTTGTGGCCGCCTCAGGCCGCCGGCGTGGGATGTAAGGCGTCGTCTACGGGATGTGCCTCCATGTGCAAGGCCGGCGTTGCCCAGTTCAAACACGGATACAGTCAGTTGACGAGGGCGGACCTGGGAACTCTGGCTGCTGCGATGACAACAGACAGGATGGCCCTGCAGGTGGATAGAAGACGGCAGAACGGGATCAGCGCATGGGTGATAAATCTGCACTAGAGAAAGTGGGTGTTTTTGTCTCAGTGGGCTGGCAGTCAATTTCGATTATCTGTATCCGTGTTCCTCTCTGCGGTGCGCCCAAGAAACCAGGCACAAGTTGGCGTGTCCCGACGGGATGCCATGGTGTCCATCGAGATCGGCCTGGGAAGCAGGGCGGGGAGCTATGATGCTATCATACAGGATTTCGGACAATGCCGTCCAATGGTATTCCGCGGGGTGTCGGTGTTGGCCAGGACTGGCCCGCTGCTGTTCCCAATGCAAGAGTCGCGCGCGCGTTGCATGAGCATGAGGGAAATTCACGCTGCTTGGTTGTCCAAGCGAAAGATACGTCGTGTCGAAGCTGGGTTTGTTGTCACAGATGCTTACCTTAAGCTTCTTAGTTTAGGTTGGAACGCTTTCACAGGCAGACAGACTGTCATTCTGAGCCCAGGCCAACCCCTTTGCAAAACCCTTGCAAAACCCTTGCAAAACCCTTGCACAATGTAACTCTTCACCTCCGATGAATGAATGTTGGGAATATGAGAAAAGAGCAGTGGCCAGAAGATTTCCATCACCTTTCGTCAACGTCAAGAGACATCTCATCTAGGACCAGAGCATGGGGCTTGACAGTTTATGATGTCGTCCCCACAACGATTGTGCCATCTTCATTTGGGGAAGCTCCCCGCTTGTGGCGCTAGCTGATTCCACACGGCCCCCATGCCCCCTGTGGCGGATGCCATGAGGTGCTGCTGGGTGTGGCGTTTGTGGCTTGTGAGGACGTTTCAGATTGAACCCTGAAAATGCCTACACTCCATCGTGAGACCACCTTTTGACCCGAGCTTCTGTGCGATTCCGGGCCAAGTCTAGAAATATTCCTCGGGTTTTGTCATGTTTCTCGGCGGACGGTAGAGTTGATACCGGGTCGTTTTCCTGGGGGATCGGAGCTGATGGCGCCAATCTGATTGTGTTCTCAGGGGCACTGGAGCTGAAAGCGGCGGGGTCGTAACCACTTCGCCCCTCTTTGCGAGGAGCCGACAACACACAGGAGTTCTTCAACAACGATGAAGCCAGAAGATCGGGAAATGAGTGTCTGCGCGCCTGGCCGGACGAACCGCGCGATAACTCAGCTGGTGCGAGCCGTGCAGGCGTGCCTCGGCGCCAGAGTTGAGCATTCTCCGTGGCTTGCAGCGTGCAGACCGCCTTTCAGTCGGACGATGACTTCATTCGCCCCGCGCGCCCGTTCTGATCAATGCTCCAGTCCTGGTGCGTCAGTAAATCTGGGTAGCTGATGTTAGCAATGCACGGCGGAATTAGCCTTCTTGCGCTACCACATCACCGTGTACTCAAATCCTAAACCCCTTAAGCTGGTGGTTGGTGAAACGGCCCCCGTTTCATCGTCGTTTTTGGTTCGCTATCAACGACTTCTAAGCCTCCCCTTGTCCGGTCCGACTGCCCATCACTGGCTAGCTGGCTGTTTCCCTCCTGCCTGGTGGAGAGAAAGCCGATAACTACGTTGTGTCCGGCGCCCGTGGGTGCACTCGCGTCGACCGCGAGCATGGTCTACTCTCGGCTCTAGCTTCTTTCTTCAGCGGGGGCGGGGATGACGAGACGGATTGTCACGGATCAGGAAACTCCATATTTACACTATAACCCTTGTTTAGTGGAGGTGTTGTTCAGAATTCACATGGTCACTTCGGATTCTTCAGCGTGATGAAGGGGTCGACCAGCAATGCGACCCAAGCTCCCTCTGCTGGATGCGGATCCCGAGACCCTGCGACGCGGTGCTGGGCTATGGCTCTTTGTACTCGGTTCGCGGTTCCGTGTCGAATGGGAGATCCCGCCTTCCCTTGCAGCGCTACCAGTGCCATCATCGAAACTGGATCCCCGGGTTGATCTGCAACAAAGGCTTCGCGGCAGCTGCTGATTTGGCCCGGTCGCCTCTGGCGCTGCCCCGCTCCCGATGCCAGGCCCCTCAATCAACACCTGCTTGATTGCTTGCCTTGCTGCTTTGAGGATACCTTTGAACATGGTTCCGAGTCGATGCGGTCTTTCTCGGGTCTGTCGGACCTATTGCTGCAGATGGAAGCCTTCCTCGGTCTTCACAACCTTTCGCTGACTGCCTTTGCGCCCAGGCGTGTCAGCCTGCGTTCCATCGTAGCTGTTATTTATTGCGGGGAGCCTTGAGAACTTGAGAAGGACCGGCCCCAAAATAAATATCTCACAGTGAGCACTCAGCATTGAGCGCTCCTGTGGACTGCTGCGTCGCCCTGAATTTGCCACAATCCTTGTGAGTTTCTGTCATTTCGCGATACGATGTCCCGATCAAGCGCCCGCATTGGTCTGTGCTTTCGTTTCATCTCAAGCAGGGAGCACCGTTGATTGGCTCCGTGCGGAGGCCAAGCGAATCGGCCATCTTCACGGAACAGCGCGGCCCTCCACCCAAGTTGCGCCCCCAGCGGATTTCATCAGCCTGAATCGCCGCATGCAACTAAATCCAATCCATGGGTCCCCACACCCCTGGCCTGCCTGCATCTCCCCTCTTGAGATCCGATCCATCATGGTCTTTACCAGCAACTCAACCCGAGCCTGAGCTGATGAGGAGGCTTGTTGGCGACAAGGCGCTGATCATCTGTTTATTTTCTCTCTGTTTAACATATCCACCTTCTCACTCCGCACAACGATTCCATCCCAGCGCCCTTCAGTTTCATCGACAGCGTCTTGGACTGCCTTGCTTCACCTCCCCCCTTTTTCGGATTGGATCGCGCGTGGTCGCCGTCGCACGCCACGCCCTGCAGAGCAACAAGGAGAGATTGGGTTTGACCGACTTGTCTGGGATTGATTTGGCTTGGAGGACAACCACCGGGGGAAAAGGGGTCTTTGCTTCGGCTGACCACCATTGCTTCCGCTACTTCGTGTAACGCGTCCTTCTACGCCGCCAACATCCATTCGCTCGCTGCTGTGGTCTCACAGACGGTGGGAGGTGCTGCAGGCATTTATCATCGGCACTCTCTGCAGCACGCCGAAGTTGCCCCTTCTGATCGCCGTATTCTATCGTGTTCGGCAACCGGCGGCTGGCTCGTTACTCCTCAGCGCCTTAGCGGTTTTCGGCGCGGCCACCGAAGAAGACGAAAAAGCCTCCGCCATCGCACCTGATGCTCTTGATCTAACCACACATCGCCATGGCTATGTTAGCATCGAAATCGGCCTACACGGCACAGCTGGGCCCGCAGTCTGCGATCCAGGTTTCCACGCCCCAGACCGCGTACCCGCCATCGCGACGAGCTCCTCCTATTCCTCTGTCCAGCCAAAACTATGCGAGCCCGACCGAGTCGGAGTTTTCCGATGCCGATGGCCCCGGCTCCGTCAAGAACTGGGACGAGGATGGGGTTTGCGAATATCTCCGGAGCGTAAAGTGTGGCGATTATGAGAGGATCTTCCGAAAAAATCATATCAACGGCGAGAACCTGTTGGAGATGGATAAGGAGGTCCTCAAAGAGATGGGGATCGAGAAAGTCGGAGACCGCGTGCGGCTGTTCCTCAGCATCAAGAAGCTGAGGACCAAGACATATGCGAACCAGAAAAAACGAAATAGAGTCAGTTACTGTGCAAGCTCCACACGTTCAGCTTTTGTTTCTAACTTCCGATTTAGGAATCGTTTGGCGGGCTCGATATCCAGTACATTCCATCTTCGAACTCACCCAGGCCGCTGAACTCGGCCAACCGAGGAAATCCACCGACACCATCAAACAAGAGATACTCTCGCCAGTATGACCTCAGCACCCTCGAAGCCTCCAACTCGAGAGGAGGTTCTCCGCCACCCAGCAACATCGACCAAAGGAGTGGTGCTCCCCGGCGCGGATATGCGGCACAAGGTTACCCCACCCAGCAAGCATCGTCGAGGTATCCCATGTCTCCGGGAGACCAAAGCGGCCGCCTTGTGCCCGCTCACACCAGGAATAACTCTAGCCTAGATGGCTCGCTGATGGCCGCCCTTCCCCAAGGCCAAGATGTGATTCGTGTCATCTCTACTGGTGGTGTCACCAAGGTTGTTAAGATTGCCGATTGCAACACCTGTGAAGAAGTCATGCGCGTCACACTTCGAAAGTTTGCGCTGCGCGAGGACCATGAGCGGAACTATTGCTTTTGGGTCCTAGCGGGCGTTGACCCTGACCCGAACCAGTGCCGCCGTCTCGGAGATACCGAACTCTGGAGAGTTATCAAAGATCACACACGCCCGGAGCGAAACCGGCTCATCTTGAGACGTGTTCCCGCCGGCGAGCCCGGAATGTCAGAACTTGAAAGGGCCGCCGCCATCGGCCTAGAAGAGGCCCAGCAAAACCACGCCCGCGCCATCGAAATGGATAAGCGAAGCCAGCTGAAGGCACAAAAGATTTTAGGAGAGAGCTGGGAGAGCATGCAACCCCCACTCTCCCCCGTGTCATACCAGGACCGGGAACGAAATGTTTATAATGCCGCAAGGGACTTGGAACGGCCGGCCGCTGCTCTCGAAACGCCAAGGGCGATTCCGCGCCGCAACAAACTGCGCCAGTTCGGCGGGCTAAGGCCACCGAGCGAGCTGATTGCTTCAGATCTGACAAGCTACTTCCCCGATCACTCCCGCGAGGCCATCGATAGGACAGCACGCTTGTCTATGAGACGATCTGCTCGCCTTAGCAAGGTGAACCCGAACCACCGTTTAAGCGTTGCTAGCACTGTCAGCTTCGCTTCCAGCATTCAAGATGCACCGCCAATTCCCACCATCGCGGATAGCTGGCTGACAGCGTCAAACCAAATTGCAAAAGTCAGGACTCGTGATCTCCATAACCGGGGAACTCTCGGGTACCGTGACTCGATTGCCTCCTCAGTACTCGACACCCTGCAGGAGGAGGCATCCCCCATCGAGCCGAATCGGAAGTCATATGTCTCCTTTGCCGACAGCGGCTCTGATACGGCTGCCGTAAGCATCACTGATCCGGATGGCAACATGGTTCGGCATAGTTATTACGATGGCGACAGCACCATAGGCTCTAACGAGTCCCTGGAGGAGGTTAACCAGGCCCTTAAAATGGATGGAGAAGATGTCGACGAGGAGCTGCAAAGCTTCCTCGCCGGGGACTCTGAGTCCTGGGATGACAGCCAGTGGATGAAGGGCGCATTGATCGGTCAAGGATCATTTGGATGCGTTTACCTCGCCCTTCATACCATCACGGGCGAGCTCCTTGCTGTGAAGCAGGTCGAAGCGCCGGGTGCGAGTGCTAACAGCCAGAGCGATTCGAGGAAGAAGAGTATGATCGATGCGCTAAAGCGTGAGATTAGCCTTCTGCGAGATCTGCGACACCCTAATATCGTGCAGTATCTGGGATGTGGCTCGTCCGCTGAGTATCTCAACATTTTCCTCGAGTACGTCCCTGGCGGCTCCGTCCAAACCATGCTCAACTCGTACGGTGCGCTTCCGGAGCCACTAGTCCGCAGCTTCGTCCGGCAGATTCTCAACGGACTCTCGTATCTCCACAACCGAGACATTATCCATCGTGATATCAAAGGCGCCAATATCCTAGTGGACAACAAGGGCACGATCAAGATTTCTGATTTTGGAATTTCGAAGAAGCTCGAAGCGACAAACATTCTGAATGGTGCCAATAATAACAAGCACCGCCCTTCACTGCAAGGCTCCGTGTTCTGGATGGCCCCTGAAGTTGTCAAACAGACATCATACACGCGCAAGGCTGACATTTGGTCCCTTGGCTGCCTCGTTGTCGAGATGATGACGGGTACGCACCCATTCCCCGACTGCACCCAGCTGCAGGCCATCTTCAAGATTGGCGGAGCCAAGGCGGCGCCCACCATTCCGGATCACGCCAGTGAGGAGGCCAAGCAGTTCTTGGAACAGACGTTTGAGATCGACCACAATAAGCGGCCCAGTGCCGATGATCTCATGCTGAGTCCGTTTTTGACGCCGGTCGCAGGGAACTAGATGCTTTAAGTTGGATCTATGTGTAGGGGTTTTGATTTGGTTATGTCTGACGAACCTGACGGGAGACGAATGACAAGGAGGACGGTATGAAGTGCCAGGTGGAATGAGCGGTCGGTAGTTGTGGCTTGTGTTGTTGAATTCATTTCACAAACGCCTCTTCCCCTCTCCTCACTGGTTGATGATAGGATATTTTATGGGACAATTCTTTTCTTTTGGGGTTATCTTTTGCGCCTTTGTGCCATCTGCATCTGAAGTTTCAACGGAAGATTACAGTGCAAGGCATCGAAAGGTCAATTAGATGGATGTTGGGAAGACAGACGCATTTACATGATAGCGGTGGAGACTGGGTTTTGGAGGGGACAAATTGCTGGGTGATCTCTACGCTTGTCCTCAGTTTCCTTTTCCAGAACCGAAAGACTGTAATACTAGATGACAAGCAGGCGATTGTTAGATATGACTGTACGGGCATGACTGCACTTTGGTTCCATGGAGTGATATGAGTTTGTATTGGAGATGTCACGCTTCACTCGCAACGCAGTGGTTTCTTCGTGAGCGGCACCATTCATCGCAATTGCCTCATCTAAGATGTCCTATCCAAGCCTATCCAAAACCAATTGACTACCTGACATCATCATATGCCCAGTTGACGATGTATGCAAAACCAACCAAACCCCACCAATCCAGAACAGAGCAAGAAAATACAAATGCCGAGATTTGACAGCACATTTGGCTTATCCAAACAACCCAAGTCCCTTGATGTCATAAATCTAAACAAACGCCGACCCAATGCAACAATGCAATGTATCCCACACCCCTTTTCCTAGGGGCTTTGACAATCCGAGGATATCTCAATAAAGACGGAAGACAGACGCCTACTACTACAGCCCAACGAAAAGACCCACAACAACAGCAGCACCGACAGCCATGATTGACCCAAGCACGCTCGCTCCTGTCGTGGCGGCGGCGTTCCTCCCTAGCCCGCCCACCGTACTGGGCCCGCTGAGACCCGACATCGCAGCCACGGGATTTGACACCTTCGTCGCGCCGGGGACGGAGTTCGCGCCAGTTCCGATCTCGACGACGTTGGTGGCGGTGCTGTTGAATTTTGTCTGCGCTAAGGATATCTGATTATTTGCGAGGTCGTAAACAACGTAGGCTGAGCGCAGGAACGTGTCGCCGAGGACGTTCGTACCTTGTCCCGCGGGGGCGATGCCGAAGAGGCAGGCGGGGGTACCATCCTGGAAGGTCGGGCGCTTGCCGCTGCTGGTGAACATGTCGAGGACCATCTCGTTCATTTCGACTTCGACGACGGGTTCCGAAAAGGTGAAGCGGAAGGTCGTTTGTTGGTTGGCGATCGAGCAGGGCACGTAGGCTGCGCCGTTGCTGGAGTCAAATTGTGCGCCAACGCGGTTGTAAATGGTGGACACCATGTCGTCAGGCAGATAGGTGAGTGATGAGCCGGTGTCGAGGAGGACGGCCAAAGCCATGTCGTCGTCGGAGGTGCTCACTGCCTGGCCGCCGAGCTCGACGTTGGTGAGGGTGATGAGGAACTCGGCGAAGAAGCCCTGCTCCGGCTGGATGGGAACGGTTTTCAGGGGAGCGTTGAATTTCGCCTCGTCGATGCCGCCAAAGAGGATGTTACCCGTGTTAGCATCCAGGTCGTTAAGCCACAAGCTGTAGGCGTTTGACTGGATCAAACCGTCCGCCACCATCTGGGCCGGTAGGTTCCTGTAGGGCTGCTTGCCGGCGCGGCCAACCTGGACTTCGTTGATCGGGTAACCTATCCCGAGGATTCCCTGGGCATTGGTGCTGTTGTAACCAATGCCAAACTGCAAGCGGTCCAGCTTCATCGGACCGAAGGTGACAGTGTCGGACACATAATCCCCACTCGCCCCTGAGCCGTCAACGTAGGATATGTTGAACCAGCTGCCCACGTACTCATACGTCGACGACGAATTTGCTGTGTAAGTACCCGCGAACTGGCATGGCTTGGACGATTCTCGACAAAGGCTGGAGCTTGGTGTGTTGACCCACAAGTCGCTGCTGCCTGTGTCGATGTGCAACCGCACGGAGCGCGGGGGCGTACCGATCGTGGCATTGATGAAATAAAGTGTTTCCTGAGCATGTGTCAGCTTCCCTGTGAAGCCAAAGCCATCCCATCAGTAGCATACCTCATTGTCCAAGCCGACCTCAACCGCCCCCCTCCTCCTGAGTGCGTCCCTGTGAACCGGATTCCGAGCAGGTATCCTCACTGTGTCAAGCGAAACCACCTTTGGCCCATCCCGTCTCTGATTTACCGCCAACCCTTCAACTGCCGAGAGAAACGAGGCCACAATGGCCAATGTCGCTGATGTCTTCATTGTTTGCGCCTAACCAGCTCTCAGCCGTGCTGAGATATGTGAGATAATGATGCGAACTTCGTACTGAGATAAACGAGCGGACGCCGGTCCAGCTTTGTTGTAATATATTCGTATCTATAACATGGGGAATAAAACGGGGCAATCGCTGACTGGAAGCAAACAGGAAGACAGCTGGAGGAATATAAGACGTTTCCGTTGCTGGTGGCGGAACTAGGCCGAGGCGGTGCTTCGGCGATGCAGCCCAGCTGTGGATGGAACTCGTCAGCCCAGAGGTAAACTCCGGTGTAAGCCGCCGCTGTTGCTTCCGGATGGAGAATAGACGGTGGCAGCTTAGTCGTCACCTTCACAAGGTCAAAGTGTGGCGAGACCAAGACCGAGCTCGCTCATTAGTAGAATGACAAGACGGGAAAAAAAAAACCGGAGCGACAAAGAGCGAGGCCAAAAGGTGATGATGCTGTACGGAGTACGCTGGCGTCCAAAAGTCGAAAGCGGGCCGCTGGAGAACAGACAAAGGAAAAGGCTCCGCCACGACGACACGACGAGACAGAGGAACGGCCAGGGCCCTACCAGTTTGGGAGGGTCCGGGGACACTGGTCCAAACGGCCGACGCTGAGTGGATGGTGTGCTGACCATCAAATCCACACAGGCCCATTCAGGCAGGGAAGCAGGGGGTTGGCGATGGCCGGAGATCTGGCTGAGAGCCGCTTTACCGAGACAAAACACCAGCTTTGGCGGCGTCGGATGGCTGCTGGGCGGCCCCGCCAAGTCCTTCGCCAGAGTCTCACGTCCCTTGCTCACCGTAATCGACAGCGCTGGAGACCCGCGGGCGGACAAGGCATTGATGGAGGGGCAGCCTTGGCAGCAACCGCAGAGCCATTACTACCTTTCTACCACTTTGAGAGTAATCCGTAGTGCTGGGAACAAAGTTGCGCTGCGCCCCGCGCTAGGTTGCCATAATAAGCTGAGCAAGCGGCTGTTCTGATGTGCGTAGTCGCTGAAATCCCAACGGCTGCGCGCGAGCTCGAGCTCGGCACTCCGAGCCTAGCGGTCTAAAAACGATGACGCGCGGCCCTTGGCGGAATGCAACGCTGGTCATCGGGATGGAAGCGTCGACAAGCTCGCACTCCACAGATTTCGCAGAAGTCCCATTCGCCATTAATCATCTTTTCATTTAGCAACCGGAAGCATCTTCATGGTGTCTTGACCTGTTTTGTCTCTCCGCGAAAAAGGGCCGCACCCAGAGCAGGCAGGGCGGCAAGTCGAGGCGGGAACGACTTGAAACGGTCAAGGGCGCCAAGCCGCAGGGGTCAGCCCCGTTGTCCTTTGTCTGCCGGGGTTCTGACACGGAACTTCAGACACTTGCGGCAAGAACGCTCATGCCCCACTCGGGATTATCTCATCATCGCCGCTAGTTTGGGACCTGTCGACAATGAAGTTTCATCAAAGGATGGATGCTGGGAAACAATCGGACGAGAAGCTGTTGTTCCTCACGAATGCTATTGATAGGACGTTGTTGTTTTACGCTTTGGTGGCTTGAAACTAACAAAATAACCCTTGTTGACAATGGCGTTTGGGAGCCAAGGAGCCAATGAAGTCAGCATTTGATCTGTGCACACGCCAACCTCAGCAACAAAACGTCCCGGGATCCGGATCACGACCTTCAAATCGGGCTTTGCTACCTCGAATACATCCTGAAAAGTGGACGTCTCTTTGCACTATGGCCTGCGTCTCATTTACACTACCGGGCGTGTTTCGTCCTGTTAACAACCTTAGCTAGGGCCATAAGACCTAGGTCGTTACATAACAGGCCTTCTTTGTATCGTGAGAGTGCCTTGACTACATCGTCAGAGGCCTTGACAGCATTACCAGAGGTTTCAAGTGCATTGGAATTGGCCTCTTGAGAATGCCGGAAGGTCTTTTTAAACTGTTGCCCTGGAGAAAAGAGGCAGACATCCTCAGGTCGGGTGTTGCAGAGGGAACCGTCTCGTTCCCAGTATTCGAGAGAGGAAAGAGGCAACCCCTCTGTTGTAGCTATTGCGGGACGCGCCGACGACTAACATCTTGGGAAGGGCACCCGGGAACCTCACCCGACGCATTCTTACCTACTTCAGGTACCTTAACTGTTAATACCACATATGGTTTTCGTTACGGCACGCCATCCCCCATTCTAAAAAGGCCAGCCTACCATTTTAAAGGCCGTGCTCAATTGTGAAAGGTCTCACTGTACTTTAAAAAGGCATTATTGCATCCCAAAAAGACCTTGTTGCTTCTGGAAAAGTCTCCCTCTATACTAGAAAGGCCGGACCGTATGAGGATTCCAAGGACGTGTTTTTTCAGAGATAAGAGACCCTTTTTGGGGTGGGGGGGGCAAGCCTTCGTATGTAGTAGTGGACTGGTTCTACCCCTGAAGTGCCCCGATGTCATGCAAATGGATGGCCAGATCACCAACATCGGATTTGATCCGAACCCCAAGATTTTATACATCAACTACCTAGGCAGCTGTAATGCTCCATCTCGGTGGCTTGGCATTACTGCCGTGAATTCAGACGATAATCTAGCCCTGGTTCCCAGGCTGTCGTGGCGCTGATGAGGCCGCGTCATTGCAAACAGGGGAAGAGAGCGCGTGGTGAGGCCGGCCTTGGCATCCGTGTAAGTGTACCTGACGAGCACCCCTTGAAAAGGTGTGGAATAGCACAGAATGGTGATATTTTCCGCCGACTCTTTGGTGAGATAGATGGAAGCAACAGTTTTCGAAAGCGCCAAAAAGTACGGGAGATAATCTTTCATCGCAATTAACATCTGCCCTTGAACTCAAGTCCAGAACCTCCAGGCACCCATATAAACCAATCGCATAGCCTGTACCACCACGACGCTCTTCAGCCTTGTCTGGGCGCCGAGACCTTTCTGTAGCGAGGGACTCGTCAGCTGCTTCGTTCCCCTTTGTCCACCCTTTTCGCGCAGAGGCCCCTGGATTGGGTAGGCAGTGCGGTGCAACATATTACCCGAATGACATCCCGCCTCAGCCTCAACAATGGACGGAACGACAGCTGCTAGGCTTTGACATCCTCCACCTTGAATCGCAGCCTCTCCGCCTGTTTGGATCTTGTCTTGTTCATACACTCCCCCTTCAGGGAGACACTGTACATCGCAGCAAGACGAAGACTACCGTCTTCAGACATCGCCAACATGGATGAAGTCAATTTAGATAGATGGTATTGCCCCTCCTCTCTCGCATCCCCACCTGCTATCTACCCTCCCCGTACCCAAGATACCGAAGCTAACCCCGTATGCTCCTCTAGTCCCGTCTACGCCGTTCGTCTCCTCCCCGTCCCCCCCTTTCTCCTCCCGCCCTCTCCCCACTCTCCATTAACCCCCTTCCCCCCCAGTCCTTCTTCGGCGCAATGGGCTGCGCCATCGCCATAATCTTCACCGTCATCGGCGCCTCCTACGGCACCGCCAAATCCGCCGGCGCCATCTTCTCCTGCGGCGTGATCCGGCCCGACCGCCTGATGCAAAACACGCTGTGCGCCATCATGGCGCAGATCCTCAGCATCTACGGGCTTGTGTCGGCCGTGATAATCTCGGGCAGCCTGACCGAGAAGATGGCGCTTTACACCGGGTTTCTCCAGCTGGGCGCGGGACTGTCGGTTGGGCTCTGTGGGCTGGCGGCGGGGTTTGCGATTGGGGTTGTTGGTGATGCGGGTGGTGAGTGCTTCCTTCTTGGGGGTGGATGGGAGGGTGGCTAACGGAGTGAATAGTAAGGGCAAGCACGCAGCAGCCGCGGCTTTACGTGGGTAAGTTGTAAGAAGGGACCTAGGACCTTCTCCCCTTTCGCCCTCTATACGAGGTTTCACACCTGATGTGGGAATCTGACCAACTACTTCTCTCAACTAGGCATGGTGTTGATCTTGATCTTCGCTGAGGTGTTGGGGTTGTATGGTGTGATCGTGTCTATTCTGATGCTGACGAGGTCGCAAATCGGTGCGACGGTGTGCAATTGGTAAGGACCGGTGGTCTGGCGAGATATCTGAGGTGGTCATGGCTGAAGGGTTTACAACGTGCGATGTATGTCTCTTCGTGCATGACACAGGCTCCGCAGGATAATACTCGGCATACTCCGGTATCCCTCCCTAATATCTGTATCTGTATCTGTGTTGTATATCAGCTGTATGACCTTCGGGTTCTCGCAGCAAAAAATATTGAACAAGACATTGTCTCCTTGGTATTGGTCTTGCACCTCTTCCGGCTCTTATCGGTGGGCTCTTCCTGAAGGTACTCTCGATCCACCCTTTCCTGTATTTATATATCATTATAATCTCTTCTCGCATGCTCGATACCTCCCCTTCAAGCGCGCCCTACAACCCCTTCGAAACATCCGTCCCTAAACCCCTATCCAGAGGCAGCCCTTTGACGCTATCCGAGGCATTATAACGCCCACTCGCTCAAGTCTTCGTCCTCTTTAACAAATGGTTCATTTATCCTGCGGATCGCATAATCGCTGCACAATATACTGCTCACAAGTTAGCAACATTGCACTCATTCGCTCGTCAAACAGAGAGGTAAACTCACCACGCCGAAGCAACCAACGAATCCAACTCCTCGACCATCGCCTCCCTCTTTGGCCCACTCACCAAACCCTTACTGACCTGCACCTGGCACTCCCGTATACGCTTCGCCTTTGCCGGTCCCGCCTGCTCCAGCACCCTTCTCCCCAGACAGTCCGAGTGAAAGGCATGCTGGCAAGGAAAGACAAAGAACTGCCTGCTCAGCAGCGGCAGTCCGCACACGTAGCACTTCTCGCCGCTCTCAACGATGGCATAGCGATGCTCGAGCGCCGCGATATCGACCTTGATGTTCGCCGCTGTCTGGCTGGAGTCGTCCATCTCCCTGCGGAGGCCGTCGATATTCCGGCTGTAGTCCTCAAGCGCGGCGCAGATCTCCTCCTTGAAATCGTCAATGACGACAAAGTCCGGGAAGAAGGGGATGAGGTCCTCGATCCTGAGGAGATCATAACGTTTGAGGAGATCATAGCGCTTGAGGAACTCGATGGCTGTCTTGATGCTATTGGACTGGGAAATGACCTTGCGGGCGACAGCAAGCCAAAGCTTTTTGCGAAGTTTTGGGTTCGACATGGGACGGTTGGCAATGATAGAAGCGAGCTCGACCTCATTATGCGCCAGCGCGAGATCGACGGCCTGCACGTACTGGCCCATGCTGGTGTAGATGTGCGCGCATGACAGTACGCGGTGGTGTTGAATACACAGGCGCAGCGCAAAGTCTGGGTCGAAGCTGGGCTCGTCGCCCTGTGACTCGACGTATGCGAGGAGCGCCGACTCATCTTTGGACGGGTGCGACGCATATATGGACACCAGCGTGTTGTGCACGGCCGAGTCGGTCGACGCGAGCTGGTTGACGACGTACTGTAGGTAGCGCACCGCCTGGTTCTGCGCAAGGGGGCCCTTGAAGTTGCGGTCGTACTCAAGCAGCGCCGGGATGAGGCTGCGCGGGTTGAGGTTGCCCTGGCGCATCAGGATCTCAACCAGCTCCGTCGAGGCGTGCGTCATAAGCACGCTGCTATAGCGATAAAAGACCTCGGCGTCCGTCTGCCTCTTCAGCACCTTCAGCGCCTCGGCCCACCGCTCTCGCTGAACCCAGTACGACAGAACATAGTTGTAGTCGTTTACGGCGTCGGCATAGAAGAGCAGCTCCTCCTCCCGGCCATGGCTGCTGATTACATCGTAGACGGTTTTCCGGTCGAGGTCGCCCTTGTGCCTGTTCACAAAGTCGTGGAACTCACTCCGGACTGTGCCCAGCTGCTCCTTCGTCTGCGTTGGGTTCAAGGTCTCAGAGAGCTCCGCCCCTGTGATGATGGTATCGTCGAGCGAGTTCAGCTTCGCCATGTACACCTCTATCAACCAAGTAGCAATCATGATCCGCTGCATGACTGACGTCTTTTTAAATGTGCCCAATTTCGTCAAGAGATACTTGCGAAGCGCATCTGGCTGATTGTTGTCGATAAAACACAGCGCAACCTCTTCAAACGGCTTGCTGCTTTTGCCATACACGCCGGCTGCGTCAGTGTAAGACCCCTTGCTAATCAAATAATCTCCGGAGGCGACCGCGACCGCGTCCTTCTGCGCCGGTGTATGCGCATATTGCAGCGCAGCGTCAAACTGCTGCAACTTCAGCATGATTTTCCAGATGTCTCTATCCTCATCAGTGAGCACGATCTCAAAGATCTCCTGCGGCGTGAAGAGCCAAAATGTATTCTTCTGGACATCAACGTAGATGCCCAGGGCCTTTTGGCCATGGTTCAGTACCATCTGATCATATACGGTAGCCCCCGTCAGCTGGTTGGCTGCCACTATCCGGCCTCCAACCAGGCAGACAATATGCCATTGCGTAAGGGCGATTGCCTCAATGCCCTCCGTTGACACTGGCCTCCGACTCGATGCCTCCGGCGTGGCAATTTGTGCCCTTGGGACAAGCTTCGACTCGCTGAAGACCTTGGTGCCTAGCTCTGAGCCGGTGGGGTTCATGAGCAGTTTCCCGTGGTACACGCCATGCGACGACAACCACGCAAAGGAACGCTCCGGCGGTATCTCATCGCGAAATTTGGAAACATCCGGAGCGTCCGGAGAGATGACCAACGCCGATACCGCTGGTGTCGTCGACCGCGACAGCTCATGTACCACGGGCTGTTCGGCGTCGAACAGCTTCGAGTAGATGGATCCGCTCCCGTCGTGACCGCGGCCCACCTTACCGACGAGATGGAACAGCCTACTCTGGGTGCTGATCAACACCCGTCGAGTATCAGCTCTCCCAGGTAAGCTGTCCACCCACAGCCCCATGATGGGGCCGTCGGGCAGCTTCTCTAGGCTTTTCAGGTATTTCTCCTCCTTTCGGTAAAACTCAGTCGCCGTCTCGATGTAGCCCTCATATATATTGCCGTCGGAGGCGCCTATGAGGATCTCGCGTGTCGAGGCGGTTGGTAGGGCTGGGTTCCAGGCGATGCTCTCAATCGAGACACCGCGAAGGCGGGGCAGCGGCCGCGGCTGGCGCGCCTGCGAGTGTAGGTAGTAGTTTTCGCCGAGAGCGGTGCACACGATGAGATGCGAGGCGGTCGGGTCGAGAAACATGCGGCGGATCACGCCGACCTCGGACGGCTTCTTGGGGAGGTCGATGTCATCGATGTCCTCGGGGCGGTTCAAGTCGATGCGCAGGATGCGCCCGTTGGAAAGAGCGAGGATGAGGACATTGTTGGCGACCTGGGCGGCCACAAAGTCGGCGGCGACGGAGAACTGGAGCTCGACACGCTGAACGTCAAAGATGGGTAGAGCTCCTCCATCGGTGAGGTCCGCAGCGTCCGCAGCCCCGAAACCGTTGGATGGATCGAGCGCCATCCCATTCGTTTTGTTCCCGGCTCAATCTGTCCGCATGTTTGAATTCTTTGCGATGGGAACCGGAAAGGGCCTAGAAGCTTGTTCGAAATTAGGCGTGTCGTCTGGGGGTGTGGTTGTCGCGTTGGGAAAGCCGATCGTCGATCCACAAGCGTTGGTGTTGCGTCAGTGCATGGCAGCTCGAGCAGCTCCCGAGCTGGACCTGAATTACCCCACAAATCGGTTGCCTGCCGCGACCTCCGTCCCAAGTCTCAGATGACGATCCAGATTACACACGTATCAATCGATATCACTCATTTGAAATCTGCACATAAAGCACCTATGCATCTGTACGAGTCTGGGTATCTACATGTACTTCGTACAAGAAAACGATCAAGGCATCCACTCCCCCCGGCCTTACCCACACGAACAAAAGAAATCAACGACGATTGACATCGCTATGCAAAACCCGGACCAGCCCCTTTTCAACCCCGAACAGGAACCTATGTAAGGTACCTATGTAACCTGTAACTGTAATTTGTAGAGCAACCCATGCCGAACCTGCCTGCCTGCCCGCCTCACACCGTGTCCTCGGATCTCAGGGTATTCCCAGAGTGGCTCCCAATGGTACTATCGTCGCCACCGCTGTAATCAATCTCACCATCTTCGCCCAGAGCCACCGATGTCGTCCACCGCCTCTCCACGGCCTCCCCGACCAAAGGCTTCCTCGCCTTCAGCACGCGAACATGGATCGAAAAGCCTTTCGCCCTCGATGGATCTTCTGCCAGCGCCTTGATCTCCTCAGCCACCTTTGCGCAGAGCCCCCGCGCATAATCAGGATCCCAGCCCAAGCCTGTCGTCAGCGACCGCAGGCACGTCGCCTCGACACCAGTGACAACGGCAAACAGCCACGAGGTACTGAACCCGCCGTTCTCTTGCGGTCCGACACCCAGATAGTGGACCGAATCCGTGATGTCGACAAAGCCAGCTTCCTCGAGGCGCGAGTGCTTCATGTGCTCAATGCCCCTCGGCCGACCACCCTTCCGCGCCGCTTCGTATATGCCCGGTATTACGGTGCGGACCGCTGAATCTGCCGGGAAGAAGTTTATGACGGTTTCGTTCCCGAGTACGTCGTCAAAGTCAACGACCTCAATCCACCCGCCCGGCTTGATGCATGCAAAGGCCTGCTGATAGACAAAGCTCCAGTCCGAGAACGCACCAGTCATTTCCCGGATGTGCACCAGGTCGATCGTGTCAGGGGGTCGTATCCACTCATCCTCCGCGTTTTCAATATGGAACTCGACGTTGAACGGGACTTGGTCGGTAGGCTGGATCGGCGCAATGTCGGTACCGAATACCTCACAGTCCGGGTATTGCTCTGCCATGCCAATGGCCCACTCGCCCACGCCAGTGCCGATGTCTAATATGTATCTGGGGTTGTGGAGCGGCACCGTCGTTAATTGGAGCTCAAAGGTCTTCAGATAGACTTGGTGAAGAACGTATTGCCGCGTCTGTTCTATTTGGTCGATGGGCATGAAGTAATCGCCGCAATACTGTCGGCCGTTCTCCATGACATATTCGACCTCCTCGGCATACAACGTTCGCGAGGAGTCTCTGGAGTGTTTGTCAGTCATGTTGCCTCTGTTGCCTGAGTGAGAGGCTCGTGAGAACCTACATTGTGCCGTCGTCGTAACTCCCAGGGCCATTTGCAGGATTATAAGGGTGTTCTACCCGGTGGGAGAGGTCGATCCTCGGGTATGTGCTAATCGCATAGACGGAGGCGGCGTTCTCGTCATCATCATCGTCGTCGTCATCCTCATCGTCGCCTTCTGCTTCATCATCATCATCGTCGTCGTCGTCATCGTCACCATCATCCATGACTAGGTCCGTTGCGAAAGGACTGGGGCTGGTACGTGCGTTTCCATTGGGACTTGTCTGGAGGAAACGAGTACTCGCATCGTGGAGTCCGTCTGGCTCCCGCTTCGACGGGAGGTCCGCCTTTTGAACACCGTCCATCTCTCCCCTTGGCCAACAGCCGACCTGGAGTTCTCGATGTGCTGGCCCGGCGACGCCTCCTCCCCATTAGACTTGCAAGATCTCCCAATGTCGAAGAACGGCCGGCTAGACGTTCCGGGGCCTCACGACCGTTTGCGCGCGCCGGGCGGGGCGTAGATGGGAGCTACTTGGGCGTAGCTTGACGCACCGCGTTCGGCGCGATGTGACAATGCGCGAACCCGTGCGACTTCGCAGCGAGCTGGTAGGTTTGGGAACGTGAAGTTCGCAAATGGGCAACGATGCCCTCGGCAGCGGGGCGAAGGTAACTGCTTTGGGTCCCGAGGGGGCGGGGCCGATCTCGTCCGGTGCCGGCGTTTGTTGTTTCGTTTCTTCAGGTTTTGGAAACACGAGGGAAAGGTAAGTGAAGGCGAGGAGGGGGATCGATAAACGGTAGACGTGAAGACGATCTCCGAGGTGCAATGGGAAACGGGCTAAGCTCGTTTCATATAATTGCGTGCGAGCCCACCGAGCCGGAATCACAGCCCGGGCCGCAGGTTGGGCTCACCTCCTCCTCCGCTGTCACCCACCCCCACAAACCACAACCCCAGGCTTGACAGCAGCTCTGAGAAACGCCAGGGTGCTAAGCTGGCGTTGTGCAATCGCCGACAGGGGAGTGGTTCCGATCCGAGAATCGCGGTGCGGGCACGGCCCGGATCCAGCAGGTGCTGGCGGGACAGCTCCCTCAGCTCATCTCCACCTCTCTGTTCGCCGCGCTCCTTGCTCGGGTTTCTACGTTGCTCGTCCATCGTCGACTTTAACTCGTCCAATGTTGTACACCCAAAAAAATACCGACGGGACGACACGGCGCATTCGCTATGCAGTAGCATAATGCACGCAGCTTTTCCTGTACCTCCTGTGGGGTGTCATACTTGTACAGATCGTTAGCGCACAGAAGATGCAGTTGGCAGCCGATAGTACAAGTTGACCGAGCTGGGGGGACGAGGGGTGTACCCCCGGCTCCGAGGGTGGGCGGAAGCGAGCCATCCCGAACCGAGAGGTACCGATCTTAGGGGTGAGCACGGGGCAGGTGAGCAACAAAAGGACCGCTTCCAAAAGGTCGCAGCGCCCACGAGGTGTGATGGATGGAGAATATGGATCACAAGTGAATGCCAAAAAAAAAAATACTCGAGACTCGGCGACTCGGATCCTCTACACTGTCACGGTCGGGAACAGGTATGTTTGTCTGCGGGCACCTGTCGTGTTTCCTTGAGATGCCCTTCGCCCAGCCATTCCAAAGCGGCTGCGCCTGCGGGGAAGTCAAGCCGAGGTTCCATTGACGAGACGCCCGCATCTGCGGCCGCGCCACTGAACCGCATCGGCTTGCATTACTCGATTGCTCGATTGTGCGATTGCCGGCGAGGTTCTGCCCCTGTGCTTGCCGTTCGGCGACCTTAAGCCTCTATTTCGGGGGCAGACTTCGGCACGGGGACGGGAACGGTGCCGCACCAGGCGATAGTTTTTAGAAGCTCGAGAGGAGGGGTAGCTGGAGCTTCATCGACGCGGCGGTACCTAGCGAGAGTCCAAGGGTCGTCCTTGAGCTTCACCAGCTACCTCGCATCCACAGCCAGCAGCGTCGAAAGATCTGCACGAATTCCCGGAATAGCTCCCACTGTCTCGGAAACTTTCCCCCCAACCGGTGGTATCCAACGGGAGCCAGCCACGAAACAGGCTAAGAAAACAGACGCAGGAGACACCGCTGTGACCCAGAGCCCTGGGCCAGCAGTTCTCCATGGCAGTGCCATGCCATGCGGCGTGACGACGCACGACGGACGCACATGCAAAAAGGACTCGGAGCTGGTAGCGTACGCTGCGGCAGCACCGTAAGCAGCCCCGGAGGCTCTTGGCCCCCCGCTTGGGGAAACTTCCTGGGACCGGGACTGGACACCGGCCACATTCTTACATTCTGGATTTTCCTTTTGTTCTTCCATCCCGACCCAACGGATCCAGCGAGCACCGGAGCCAAGCTACTGCAGATCGCCGTGGCAGCTCCGGATGGGACTGCTGGCTCGGGAGAATTGAGTCTGCAATCCCGGACAGTGGAATCTTGTCTCAGGAGAAGCAAAACACTGGATGGACTCAGGTTGCGAATCGGGGCGGGGTTCCGGACTGGCGGTGCAACCAACCTTACCTCTAGAGCACAGATAATTCTTTCTCCGATGAGCACGAATCGAGCGAGTCTGTTCAATTACGTGTCACTCGCTCCATGAGTGGGCTGATAACGGACGGTTATGTTCTCACAGGAAACAAGCTCGGAGACCCAAACCCCATCGAATACTTGCGTAGGGTGGGTATCTGTCTGGGGCGAGAGCACGGAGCCCTGGTCGAAGGAGGGACTCACAAGCCACTGTGGTATATGTCTTCTCGCTCTTGAGACATGTTATGGTTGTAATGTTCCAAATCTTATTGCACTCTACAGATGCCTTCATGCATCTTTTAAAGCCACTTTGGACTACAAGCATGGCCTTCATGATGCATAAGGCCTCTACGATGTGACGGAGAGTTTTAGCCGTTCAAATTCAACTACCGAATGATACCGGACATACTGATATAAACCACAGGCCCGACTCTCTCTCGTCCTGGTCAGTACCACAGACCCTGCCGTCCGCGCTGATAACCATCTCTTCGTCCCCAGTATATTGATGGAATCCTTCAGACGCCCAGTACGTCTCCCGACCCCGTAACATGGAAGTTGACGGGTGAAAAGTGTACTTCCTGTTCAGCAGTTCTACAACGAAGCGGCAGATATCCTCATAAGTGCCTTTCGTGACACAGCCGGAGCCTAGCCAAGATTTGGTGTATATTCCAAACTGCTCAAGTCGGATGATGTACTCTCCCAGTGTATATTTTAGCTCCACATTTGACATGCTCTCCAAAGATCCCTCATACCGTATTCATTCACGCCATGCAGCTTCTTGTTGACCATTTGCCCCCATTGACCTCCCCATCTTCCTCCACCGTTTTCAGCTTCTTCCCTTCAGCCGGCTGGGGCGTGTCCGTAATAGGCTCCTGATCCGAATGTATTTCATACCCATCAACAACCGGAAAGGGGTATAGAATCTTTGAGATGTCGCCCCACCAGCGCTCTCCAAAGCGGCGGTACCACTCTACAGTGATACGCAGACCGTCGGAAAAACTCGTTCGTTGTTCCCAGCCCAGCCGGCGCAGCTTGGACCCGTCGACGGCGTACCTATGGTCGTTAAACGGCCTATCGTGCGTATACTTGACCCAGCGGGCGAGATTGCCTGGCTCAGGGAGGCCCATCTCGGCAAGGAGCTTATTGCAGAGCGAGAGGTTGCTGACTTCATCCTGGGAGCCGACATTGTAGATCTGGCCGAGTTGGCCGCGGTGCAGAATTGTGTCAAAGGCGTCGGCTGCGTCGCCAGCGTAGAGGTAGCGGCGGGTTGGTGAGCCGTCGCCGTGCAGGACCATAGGCTGCCCGCGGTTCAGGAGGCAGGTGAATTTTGGGATGATTTCTGGTAGTGGTTAGTGAGAGCGGCCGGTGGTGGCGGATATAGGGAAGGCATACTCTCTGGGAATTGGTGGGGTCCGTAGACGTTGTTGCTTCGCACAATGATAGCCGGTAGTTTGAAAGACTTCTGATAGGAGTGCACGAGCATCTCGGCAGCCGCCTTGCTCGCAGCGTAAGGGTTAGTTGGGGCCAGGATGCTTGTTTCAAGAAGGTCGTCATCTCCATCCTTCACCTCGCCGTAAACCTCGTCGGTCGAGATATGGATGAAGCGCTTGATGCCGACTTTCTTGGCACTCTCCAGCAGTACATGGGTACCATAGACGTTAGTGTGAGTGAAGCCATACGAGTTGCCAAAGCTGAGGTCGACATGCGACTGAGCGGCGAAGTGAAATACGGTGTCGATATTGTACCGTTCCAGGCATTCGATGACTTCTGAGGGATTCGTGATGTCGCCTTGGTGGAATGTAAAGTTCCGCTTATCGTTTAGCACCCGGGTGTTGTTGAGCGAGGAGCAGTAGTCCAGCTTGTCAAACGACACTACGTTGTAAGCATGGGGATAGGTGAGAGTCAAATGGCGTACGAGCCAGCAAGCGCTGTGCGTATGTCAGTTTCAGGCTTGCCATCGGATGTGGTTGGGTTCCCACAAATGAGGCGTCAGAATGCGTACATAAACCCAGCGCCCCCAGTCACCATGATATTCTTCACATCCGAGAGCGGTGTGAACTTGGTGGTCCCGATGAGTACCGGCGCTTCTTTCCAAATGCCATAGTCTTCAAAAAAGCTCATACGCCGGGCGGAGCCTGCTCGTAGGGGACAAATCCGTCAGCAGATGAAGCCAGACAGATAAGAGACAAGTTCAGCACTTACCATTAATGGCTCCGTTTGTCTCGACGGTCATGTTGCTAGCTAAGAGGGCAGCCAACTAGGCGTCCGGATAGGTGAGCAACGAGGGCGTGACGACTTCGAGGCGCGTGGGTGCTAGTCACTAGCAACAGGTATAGGGCCGACCTGCCAAGTGATGTGATATGTACATACGTCCCAGATTGCTTGCGGTTGTCGTGAGCATTGAACTTGGTGCGGGAGACTCTTCATAAACCAGCACAAGGTCGACGGGACAGTCTGAGATCGTGTCGAGTGAATCGGGGTCCAAAGCGGACGAACACAGGACGGCTTTCAGCCCCCCCCCCCCCCCCCCCCCCCTAGCCTTCGATATTCTTCACCTGGAGAGATTTAGGCCCAGGTCACCGGAAGCGAATGAGGGCGCTGTTCCGCCTCAGGAACTGGCTATCGCTGATTCGAGCAGTGACTTTTGATTGATGGACGCCAGACAGTAACATGGTGCCCGCGTGGCTCCTTGGCAGGGACAGCGGAAGGGTGCCTGCAGGGCGGCCGGTACTGGTAACGAGGGAGACGGCCAGGCGAAAACGGTACCTCTCCAACCGCACTGGAACTTCCACCCCGCGCAGGTTTCCCCTAGCTAACCCACATCCACCGCTAGGAGGAGCAAACCTGCAAGTCGGGAGGTGGGGGTTTAAATCACGAAGTGATGCTGGACTGCAGTAAACAGGCCCTCAGCTACGAGCAAGAAACCCGTTGTTACCACAGCAGTCCGGAAGAGACAAAACGAGAGGCACGAGGCAGTTGAATTGTGTGGAACAGCCTATTCATTGGGCAACTCGCGAATGGCGTTCATTCTCGCGTGGCATTTCCGTAGGTATGTTGCTGACGCTGCTTAAAATAAGTTTAATATGACGTCTGTGCGCACTACGTTTATCGAAAGCCCACCCATAGCGCTGCGTGGCTCCTAGGCGAGGGAAGGCGCGCTCCCCTTTTTGAAACAATAGATTCAGCAGCAGTTTGTCTTCGCCCCTGGCACCCTAATCAAAACCGGCGACCTACCGATGCATCCATCCTCACCCGTCACACCAGCGTCATGCGAGGTAATAGGAGGCTGAAGAGAGTCAGACTGTATAGGCACCTTTTCAGACCGAAATCCACCAGAGGCAGATCGAAAAGGAATGAGAAGGAGTTCCGATGAACCGACCAGACGAATGAAGGATGACTGTGTCCTCTGGCTGTTGAGTTCATCAGCTCTGAACCCATCTCTACTTCATTCGCAGTGGACCTTTTTGCTGACGGGCTTTTGTCAAGGTTCTCCTAATATTGGCAGCCCCTCTAGGTTAGTGCTGCTTTACCCCTGGCGTAGTACAGCTCGGGACTCTCTGCCGTTAAATCGATATTGAAAGACGCGTGCAACCCTCTCCTGTCCTGAGCTGGACTCTTGATCATGCAACTGCGCACCGCTTTCATCTTGACAGCGTGGAGATACCAGTGCATCACTCACCTACGCCCAACTCGTAGGTCAGTGGGTAGTACCTAGGTTGTCTGCCAGTCACTCGTTTTCCCACCGGTGCAAGTACATAACCACCGACGGGTCCTCGAACGGGTCCCCGAACAGTTGCTGTGCCCCATAACCCGCAATTTAAGCTTATTTTTGAGAGCGGTTGAATTTCCACGCAAGGAGCCGATGTCTCCGTTTGTGGAACCGAAGGAACGGGCCGACTCCTTCTCGTCGTCTTCGGCCGAGACGCGGACGTCGTTACAAGAGAATGAGAATCTAGCCGGCTTCGACAGCACGAGTGACGACGAGGAGAAGCTTCGGTCGCCTAACGAGCTAGACATTGGAGAAGACGACGAGGATGACAACCTGCTCCAGAGAGAGGTCGAGGGGCTACGGCTTGAGGAACCTACGCCGCCGCCCAAAACCTCTTTTTCCACGGCCTTGATGTGGATGGCCGTCAACACGATTGCGACAGTCGGCATCGTGAGTCTTCCCCTTTAACTTTGACTTGACCTCCTGCTAACAACCTCGTCAGGTCTTCACAAACAAAGCCATCTTCTCAGACCAGTCCCTGAAGCTGGCGCAGCTCTCCTTTGCAGCCTTCCACTTCTTTCTGACCTGGCTGACCCTATGGACCATCTCCCGAGCCAGCTTTGGCTTCTTCGTGCCGCGGCGCGCCTCGATACGAGATATTCTCCCTCTCGCGTTCGCCATGGCACTCAACGTCATCCTACCCAACCTATCCCTCGCCTTCAGCAGTGTCACCTTCTACCAACTCGCCCGTATTTTGCTGACCCCAACTGTCGCCGCCATGAACTTCATCCTCTACCGCGCCACCCTCCCGCGCAACGCCCTCCTTGCGCTCATCCCCGCATGCCTCGGTGTCGCTACCGTCTCCTACTATGATTCTCTTCCACCGGCCACAACCTCCACTGGCACCACCGCAGTCACAACCACCTCCCCGCTTGGTGTCCTGTTCGCCCTCCTCGGCGTCTTTGCCTCCTCCCTCTACACGATCTGGATCGCCGCCTACCACCGCCGACTCAACATGTCCTCCATGCAGCTCCTCCTCAACCAGGCCCCCGTGGCAGCCATCACTCTCCTCTACGTGATCCCCTTCGTAGACGTCTTCCCCCCGTCGTTCGCCGCGGTCCCCACCGCGCGCTGGGTACTGATCCTCCTCAGCGGGCTGTTCGCATCGCTGATCAACATCTCGCAATTCTTCATTGTTGCGCAGACGGGGCCGGTGTCGAGCACGGTGGTCGGGCACGTAAAGACGTGTACAATCGTGACGTTGGGATGGATGATATCCGGGCGGTCTGTAGGGGATCGGTCGATTTTGGGTGTAGTTGTTGCGTTGGGGGGGATTATTGCGTGAGTTTTTTTCTCTCTCCTTTCGGAACCACAACATTGGTGGTGTGTGGAGAGTTTGAAGGAAAGTGAGCTGACTATTCCTCTAAAATAGATATTCGATTGTAATGCTCCGGGAGAAGGCTAAGGAGGCTCGGCGGTAGTTAGGGTACGGATTGAAGCATTCCTGGCGTTGCTTTGGATGTCCAGACTTGGGAGTTGTCTGGTTTTTTGAGTTATCGGGTTTCTTTTGGATACGTGATATATCGCATGTATCGATCCCGCCGAGGTCCATTGGTACATATTACAATGCATTGATCACATGCAATGCCATGTTGCCAGATGGTTTCTTCAAGCAAGTCGGTATTTTGTATCGCATCTGGATACGCAACGAATGTTGCCAGTTGGGCCTCAATCCCAAGGGTATCATGTGCCCCCAACCGCCACAATCTCCACGGCATCAACCACTAGAGGTTGAACCTTGTTCTCTTCTTCTCCATCTTGGCCTTCCACTCCCATTTTGTCGCATCCTCACCCTCGCTGCCAGCTCTCCCGACCCCCTTATCCACTCTGCGGAGCTTCAAGGTCATTCCTATTGGCAGTTAGCATCATCTCGCGAGCGAAGGGGTTGATCTAAAGGAACATACGGGGTCCGAGCTCCTGGAGACCGGCACGAATGCCCTTTACACCGAGCATTTCCTTGCCGTCGGCGTCCACAACATTCTTTTCTGTTGGTCTTGCTTCCCGGAAGATATAACGGTGGCGACGAAGAAATATGTAATCTGATGACTATGTAAGCCGTAACTCCAGAACAGGAACAAAAAGAGGCTATCACATACCGCGCTGGTTGTGCAATGTTACAACTTGTCTGCCTGCAAGTTCCGGTTGGGCGGGGAACAGAGTGTTCATTGACTTGGCAGCAAGAAGACCCAGGGGAGTCTTGAATCCGTTGAGAAGAAGTTCCGGCTGCAGCTAGTTAGGATCTTTGAACGCGAGTTTTGGATGGGGTCCATACATAGTGGTTCGTTGCATTTCCGTGTCCTAGGAGCGCCTTTCCAGGCATGTAGCCCCTGATGGAGTACGTCAGAGTTGGGCCAGGAGCGGCCTCTTCTGAGTTCAGATGGATGATAATGAGCTGGTACGGCTTCTTCGCGTCCTCCATGACTACAGCAAGAGCGTTATACCCGCGGTCTTGACTACCATTAGTGACCTGATCGACGGATCCGAGTTTCGGGGAGGGGGGTTGGATATGACTAACTCTTGGCAAACTTTGCAATCTCCCTGACGCTGTACTTGTGAGCATGGACATGCCCGCTTCTTCGGATATAGGTGCTGTTGGGCAGCAGAGCTGCGATTTCCTGGGCCTCCCTATGTATGGTAGCATTGAGCGAGGTCGTCACCAGAATTTTAGGTATCGGCGGGAGTTCATCAGCAAAGAGGTGGTTGAACTCCTCAGTAAGAGAATCCGGCGTTAAATCCAAGTTTGTCGACGTGGTCGACGGGGCGATGCTTGGGGTTCTCTCTGCTCGTTTCCGGCGGAGCCTCTCCATCTTTTTTTCTTTGGCGTCGTCGCCAGATTCCATCTCATCTTCCGAGTCCAGCATGCTGTCTGCATCGCTGTCGTCCTCGTCAACTGCATCTGCTTCCATCGCGGCTGCGGTCTCTGCCTGTTCCAGGCGACGGCGCTTCAATTGCGCGAGGTCAACGACCGCACCAAGTCTGTCGTCGTCTGCATCGTCCCATATTCTCTTCTTGTCGAGACTGGTTGGCTGGTTGTTCTCGAGTCGCTCCTTCCTCAGTTCAGGATCCTTGGCCTCCTCCTTGCGTCGTCGATGCCTTTCCTCGTGTCTATCCTTGTTGGCCGCCTTCTTGTCCTCGATGTACATCTGCTTGCGCCTCAGCTTGTTTGACGTCTTTTGGGACAGGGAGACGCTCCCCGGTTTAGAGAACCCCATCTTGAATGGCGATTGAACTGTCGGTCAGTTCGTGGTGTTGTTGGTGGTGATCTCTGAATTCTTGATGGGTCGTGAAAAGCGCCCCTCTAAAAAAATTGGCCAGAAGGTTTGACGTACAAGGGTACCCCTGCTAATGCTCCAGAGCCCCTCACTAACCGCGTTGGGCGAACTTGGCTTGGAGCTGGCTCGGCAGGGCAGGCAGTTTTCAGCGGCTAATCGAATCTCCGGCAGCAGCTCGCGTGGAGAAACAGACGCTGCAAGTTCCCCTCACTGCGCGACCACCAGCGCAACACGCCGGCCGCCCAGCGTTTCCTTGCCGTGGGCTCCAAAAAATTGAAAGTGTTCTCAAAACCCGCCTGTCGTGACTCATCTTGGTTGGGCAAGACTCACAAGCTATATGCAGGCTCTTCCAAAGATCCGCTCTCTCTTCTCACCACTGGTTGGTAAAACATTCAATTTTCGTCAAATTGCGACCTCGACGGTCTTGCCAGTTCGACACTTCACCCTTTCTTCACCTCAACCCGGCCGCTTTGCCGTTTACAAACCACGAAAAAAGAATACCAAAATGGCGACCGCAACGGATCTCAAGGGCCAGCCCATGGACAAGGCGGTACTTGATGCCATTCTAAGGCGCCGCCTGTTTTACACGCCCTCCTTCGAGATCTACGGGGGTGTTTCTGGCCTCTACGACTATGGCCCCCCTGGCTGTGCTCTGCAGGCGAACATCATCGACCTTTGGCGCAAACATTTCATTCTCGAGGAGGACATGCTTGAGGTCGACTGCACAGTTCTGACACCCCACGAGGTGCTCAAAACTAGTGGCCATGTGGACAAGTTTGCCGACTGGATGTGTAAGTGGGGTTTGGGGGATGACAGACTTGCGACTGGAGTGGCAGCTAAACGGCTTCGATAGGCAAGGACCCTAAGAACGGCGATATCCTTCGCGCCGACCACTTCGTCGAAGATGTCCTCGAGACGAGGCTAAGAGGTGACAAGGAGGCCCGCGGCCTCAAGATCGAGGAGAAGGAGGAGACGGACGCCAAGAAGAAGAAGAAGAAGACCAAAGGTCAGGAGGCTATCAAGCTCGACGATGATGTCGTCAAGGAGTATGAGAGTATCTTGGCGCAAATCGACAACTACAACGGCGAACAGCTCGGCGACCTTATCAAGAAGTATGACATGAGGAACCCGGCTACGGGCATCCAACCTACCCCCCCGGTAGCATTCAACCTCATGTTCCAGACATCAATTGGCCCCAGCAGCAACATTGCTGGCTATCTCCGCCCCGAGACTGCTCAGGGTCAGTTCCTGAACTTTGCCAAGCTCCTGGAATTCAACACCAGCAAGATGCCCTTCGCATCGGCGTCCATTGGCAAGTCTTACCGTAACGAGATCTCCCCCAGAGCCGGTCTCCTCCGCGTCCGCGAGTTTCTCATGGCTGAGATCGAGCACTTCGTAGACCCCGAGGGCCATAAGAAGCACAATCGCTTCAGCGAGGTCGAGGACTTTGAACTTGTCCTTCTCGACCGCGACACCCAGCTTTCGGGCCAGACCGCTGTCAAGAAGGTGCCTATTGGCAAGGCCGTCAAGGATGGTCTTGTTGACAACGAAACCCTGGGCTATTTCCTCGCTCGCATCCATCTATTCCTCAAGAAGCTCGGTATCGACCAGTCAAAGATCCGTTTCCGACAACACATGGCGAACGAGATGGCGCATTATGCTACTGACTGTTGGGACGCCGAACTTCTAACATCGGCTGGTTGGGTTGAGTGCGTTGGCTGCGCCGACAGAAGCGCATACGATCTGTCCGTCCACGCCAAGAAGACCGGGGCACCGCTTGTCGTGCGGGAACGCCTCGAAGTGCCCAAGGTTATTGAGGAGTGGGAGGTTGACATCGAGAAAAAAAAATTCGGCCCCGCTTTCAAGAAGGATGCCAAGACAGTTGAGACTGCCCTTCTTGCCACGACCCAGAAACAGCGGGAGAAATTTGCCAAGGAGCTGGAGGAGAGCGGCAAGATTGCCCTTGACGTTGCCGGTATCGCCGATGGCAAGGTCGAGGTTGGTAAAGACCTTCTCAAGGTCGAGCTGCGGAGGCGGACAGAGAACATCCGAGAGTTCACACCCAATGTCATTGAGCCATCCTTTGGTATTGGCCGCATACTGTACTCTTTGATCGAGCATGTCTACTGGACCCGAGCGAGTGATGGTGGCGATGAGTCGCGCAGCGTGAGTAACCACATCTCAAACTAACCTGAGCCTCACTAATCAACCCTGCTCTAGGTGCTTTCTTTCCCACCAGCTATTGCTCCGACAAAGGTCTTGATCGTTCCTCTATCGTCAAAGGAGGAGTTTACACCTCTTGTGCGCCAGGTCTTGCAGAAGCTTAGAGCCGCTGGTATCTCGAGCCGAGTGGACGATTCTTCCGCGAGCATCGGAAAGCGGTATGCCAGAAACGACGAACTGGGTACTCCGTTCGGCATTACAGTCGACTTCCAGACTCTCAAGGATGGTTCGATTACTCTGAGAGAGCGCGACAGCACACGGCAAGTCCGCGCCGATGCGGATAAGATTGTTGTCGCCATCCAGTCGCTTCTCAACGACAGCAAGTCATGGCAAGATATCGAGTCGGAGCTGCCCATATTTGAGGCTCAAGAGCTTGAGATCCGCTGATCAGGGCTGAGAGGAGAGAAGGAAGTGAGCCAGGCCTCAGAGGAGCCCGCAAGCCCTCCCTCTTTTCCCCCCCTGAAATGGCAACAAAGCTTAGCGAATCGCGGAGCATAGATGTTTGGCTGCTGTAAACCTTTCAGGTGAGCTACTGTCGTTAGAGGAGACTAGAGGCATAATAGACTCCCCGGCCACGTGTTTTGCGACTTCTCTAGTCGGATTGAACTGCAGATCGCATCCGTGTGGTCTATTCGCTTTCCACGCCGACAGGCCAGTGCATGATCAGCTCGACGCATGGATGCCTGGACGATCATGATCCGATATCTACGTCACTTTACTTTGCTGAGCAGCAAATGCCAAGTCCTCAAATCTCGGAGAGGATCCTTTTGTCTCGAGGTTCTGCACGTGGAACTGCTTCTGGACACGCATGGTTCTGCAACTTTCTGCGCCGTGTATGCGCGCTGTCGGAGCAGCAGCAAAGCCGCTCCTCCCATGTTTACGGCCTTGACACCAACTAGCTGCTTCGTCTCGAGGCTGGCATTGGTAGCAGTAATACGTATGTATGACACGAGTGAGTAGCCAAGATCTTCACGGTGTCAAACGGCCCAGGGAGGCTCATTCATTCCGTCACGTTTCCTCAGGTCAACACTCGGTTAGCGCCGCGTAGTAGTGGTGGTGGCGAATGCAACTGTCCAGTCCAGACCTGTCATTATTCTGCGACAGACGCTCACGGTTTTCGAAACAATGGAGCCGCTGGGAAAGGGGCGGGCAGATTGTGGAGCTGTCAGGGGGGTGGGATCCCGAGGAGACAGGGACCACACCCTTTCGTTTCGAGTCGGATCTTGCCAGACTGATAGTGTAGACCACACTCGGAGCATTTGGAGCGGTACGGGGATAGCAAGGAGGGGGGAGGGGTCATTGTTTTCGACATTTGTTGGTCTTTCTCCAATCATGAGCCCCGCGACAGACTACAACAAGGAGGGAGCGGGACAGGACAGGGGATTTGCTTGTGCTCTTGAACTCGGCTGCTAAGAAGGGAGATCACTTTGAAGGTTGCCCGCCCGTCCGAGGATGATGGGATGGACTTGTCGCGCCAGGACGGGGCTCACGTCGCGCAGTGTCGATCTTGTGTTGCGCGGCTAATATAAAGGCTAGTTGACACGCTGTGTTGGAACTTTTCTCCTGGTCGAATCCGGTGTCTCCTCGGGGCCGCTCTCGTTGCCCGTCCGCCAAAGCGGCTGATGGGCTGCTGACCGGGAACTGACTTTGTTCACGCCTCCCTTGGACTTTTGGGCCATATTTGGGCGTCTTGATTGCTTGCTTGGTCGCGACAATGCGCATCATCCGTAATATCGGGTAGGAATGGTTGTTGTTGGTTGTGGCGGCGTCCGTTCTGTTTGTTGTGTGCAAACCTGTTGGCCCTAGCTGCTGCATCACGGAATCGAAGATGGAGAGTCGTCTGCGGTATGCTGTAATCGAGACATTCTGTAAATCTGTATCCCCTTCGCTTTACTGGTAAGGCATACATGGGAAGCCGGCACGGGGCGGCGCAACGGGCGCAACAGACCCTTTGCCAAGCCCGGACCTTTGGAGCACAAGCGACTTGTAAAACGGCGCGAAGGCGGACGGGTGTCTCTCTGCATTGGAGAGAAGCTGCACAGCCTCCCGGGTGCCGTTGACGCCAATGGTTGCCGGCATGCGCAACGTCTCGTCTACTCCAGAGTACTGCGTATATCTGGGCTTCTAATGCCGCCTCGGGACCTGGCGCATTCTTTGTCGTGGGCCTTGTGGATTCGTTGGCGGGCGTCAGGTCTGATTCAAACTGCTATCGGGCCCGAGTCCCAAGACGGGCCCTCATACAGGCAAAGGCAACAGCCCGGCCATCGCTTAGCTTTATCGGTGCCGCGTATTGCACAGATCAGCCACAAAGCACTCGAGCAGTGCGGTAGGGCTCGCAGAATCTGCCAAACCGACAGCCAGGTCGATTGTTTGAAGATACCCAAATCTCCATGAAATTCACCTGGCCTGAGCTGATGGTGGGCTTCAGGGACATCGCGCTTGGTGGCCAATCTCTGGAGCGGATGCCCCTCGGCCAGGGTCTTCATCCATCCTGGGCCGGGGTCGAGAGATCCCCCCTCCAGCAGATAATGAGCGACTCGGCCCGCCATCGCAAGTTACGTGTGAAACCTTCGAATGTCAGGGTATTTCCTTATGCTTGACCTCGAGGCTCAAATGTCAGCGGCAGCGCCTGAGTGGCCGAGCAGCGCACTTACCCCTCCCTTCTTCCCTGTAAATGCATACTCTACCCCGTCCCCACCGTGGCTAGCCTTCTACCTAAGTGGCCCTGCCCCTACCACCAGCGCATCCCCTCTGAGATCCAGGGCCTCCATCCAGCCAGCGGGCAACGTCCCGGTCCCTTTTTTGTCATTCCCCTAAACTGCCTGGTGCCTTATCGCCGGCCTTTCCCACCATCTTCACACGAGGGCCAAGGATCTAGATCTGCTCTACAACTGCCACTGCTTAACAAGGCGTGGGTGTTGGTCTTTCTCCGGACATCGTCCTCCCATCGCTGCTGACCCCAACTTGGAAGCCGCAACACAACCCCAGCCCGCTGACCGGCGGCGCGAGACAACACACAAACCGAGAGAAGAGGGGGAGCAACTCGACTGACCGCCTTCTTAACCGCAAAAGCGTCCAGCCTCATATTGTGCAACCAACCCCCTGGGACCATCTTCGATATTCGACGGCATTAGATCTCTATGTTGCCTTTATTAACTCGTGGACCGCTCGATTTCATCTGAATCGACCGTTGGGTCGCCTCGCTCTCTGTGACCGGGCTCGACCCTCCGCCAATTGATCCGGCACCTCATACATGCCCCTCAGGCTGTGAGCGCCGGTTCGAGTGTCAACTGTTGAGTTCGCCAGCCTGTGTGCTGCTCCGCATCCCCGTAACGATTTTCCTCTGGTGAGTACTTGGGCTCGCGCTGGCATTCCTATTCCTATGCTGATCGATTCAATCATAGAATATACACGCCAACCCCTCCAACCTCGGCCCGCCCCGAGCAATCCTTGTTCAGCGAGCAACAGCACCAGCGGGGAGCAGTAGCTTTCATCAACGTCGTCAAGATGGCAACGCAAAACAGGTATGTAGAGAGGACAGTTTGGGGCCCTTCCGCAGGTGACCGCTCGAGCCGATCTCGCACTCGCCGACCCCGAGTCCTGAGTACAAACCATCCCGAAAGCCGCTCAGAACCCTTTCCCCCTCGATCATATTCAAAGCGCAACTTCCCCCCGCCATATATTTCGTTCTTTCTGGGAGTCTCTTAAGAATTGCCAGCAATACTAACAGAGCGCGATTCAACAGCATGTATTCGAACCAGCAGTTCATGAATCCAGGCCCCGCGCCACGGCCCCCGACAGAAAAGCCTCGCCTAGGGCTTACGCCCAACACAAACCTCCCAGGCAGCATGTCGAACATGAGCCTGCGCTCTCCCGCGACCCCGGCCGGCAGTACTTACAGCGGATCTACCATTGCCCTACCAATCTCGCGCTCGAATTCCAGCACCGATGGCATGGGCGGCCTTGCAGTCATTAAGCAGGGCTGGGCAAACGTGAAGGAGAGCAAGAACTTCATCAATCCTTGGAAGAACAAGTACTTGATTCTGCGCAAGGAATCGCTGGATTTCCACAAAGGCGAAAACACAAAGGTTTCGTACACGCTATACCTCAAGGACGTCATCAGTGTTGGCCGAGTCGAGGCCGCCGGTACCATTTTCGAGATCAAGAGACAGGCGAACGGCATTTCGACGAGCCCCGGCGAAGACGAGAATGGGGTGAAGGTGCTACAAGTCCGCGTCAAGTCTGATGATGACCTGTATGAATGGATCGACTTCATCTATGCCCGTTGCCCGGGGATGGGCGGTGTCAGTAACCCAACGAACTTTGCCCATGCCGTTCACGTCGGATTTGATCCCCAGTCTGGAGGGTTCACAGGATTGCCGCCAGAGTGGGCGAAGCTGCTGTCATCCTCTGCAATCACGAAAGAGGACTATGAGCGAAACCCCCAGGCAGTCTTTGAGGTTCTCGATTTCTACTCTGATCTCACCAAGCGTGCAGAGAACCCGGCCCAGTACCCTAGCCTCACACCGACCCCTGCTGCAAGCAGCATGCAGAACAAGCAGCTCGGATACAACAGCGGCGCCTCCGTTGCACCACCGAGACCTGTGCAGCCGATCCAACGCAACCAAGGCTATTACAATGACTCACAGCAAAGCAATGCTCCCCGCCAACCATCGCCGACCGAAAATCAGCTGCAGCGGGCGCAAACCGGAGGAAGCTACGGTTCCGATACATCGCAAAACTATGCGTCCGTCGACCGTGCGCGAGAGGAGCAGCGGCAGAGAGAGATGGAAAGGCGGGAGATGGAGGAGCAAAATCGGCGGGACATGGAGGCCTATAATGCTTCCATTCCGAAGACCAAGACCTCGCTCGCCCAGCAAGAGCTTGGCGGCTACAGCGCTGGCTCGTCATCTCCAGCTCCCTCCGACAGGTTCAACCCGAGCCGAGCAGCTCCTAAAGCCCCACAAGCTGCTACGAGCCTCAGAGCCGCACGACCAGCACCTCCTCCGCCGTCAGGCTCTGGGACTTCGCGCCCCCCCTTGGGCCAACAGTCCAGCTCCTCGCGTGACGTCAACGGCCAAGCGCGGATTCCTCGACCTGACCAGAATGGCTCGACGCCCCCTCGGTATCCCAACGGCTCTACGCGGCCACCAAATGGGCCGGCCCAGACGCAACAGCCGTCCCGGCTGCCGGCACCTGTCAAGCCCCTTAACGTCGCCAAGCCGGCCGCACAGGATCCTGTGAAGGCCGCGGAAGCGGCGCTCACAGCTAAGCCCCCCGCGACGGAGCGGAAGCAGGATGTCCGGATGTCGACCATGACGGAGAACGAGGTCATGGCGAAGCTGAAAGAGGTTGTCTCAAAGAAGGATCCCACAACGCTCTATTCGAAGCAGAAGAAGATCGGACAGGGCGCATCCGGGTCTGTCTACGTCGCCAAAGTTAACCCCAGGATGGCCAACCCCATGCTGCTGGCAAATGCCAAGGGTACCAGCGACTTGGTCGCTATTAAGCAGATGGATCTTGCACACCAACCCCGTAAGGAACTGATCGTCAACGAAATCATGGTCATGAAGGACAACAAGCACCCGAATATCGTGAACTTTCTTGATGCGTTCCTCCGCAATAATAATTCCGAACTTTGGGTGGTCATGGAGTACATGGAGGGCGGTGCGCTGACGGATGTCATTGATAACAACCCGGTCATCACAGAAGAGCAAATCTCTACCATCTGCCTTGAGGTACGTCACAGACTCTTCACGGACTCGAATCATAGGCTTGGGCCGAAAGCTAACCTGCCAATAGACATGCCAAGGACTGGAGCACCTCCATTCTCAGAACATCATTCATCGTGATATCAAGAGTGATAACGTTCTTCTAGATGCCCGTGGAAACGTGAAGATCAGTATGTTTCCCTGCCACTATAAACCTGACGAGCATTGCTAACCTCTCATAGCCGACTTTGGTTTCTGCGCCAAGCTTACGGAGACCAAGTCGAAGCGCGCAACAATGGTCGGCACGCCTTACTGGATGGCCCCTGAGGTTGTCAAGCAAAAGGAATACGGTCCGAAGGTTGATATCTGGTCTCTCGGTATCATGGCTATCGAGATGATCGAGTCAGAACCGCCCTACCTGAACGAGGAGCCCCTCAAGGCACTATACCTGATCGCCACCAACGGAACGCCTCGTCTTAAGAAACCCGAGAAGCTCAGCAAGGAACTGAAAGCGTTCCTGTCGGTCTGCCTCTGCGTCGATGTTAAGAGCCGCGCATCCGCACGTGAACTGCTGCAGCACGACTTCCTGAAGCATGGATGCTCCTTAGGGAGTTTGGCCGAGCTTCTGGCCTTCAAGAGAGGGGCCAAGTAAATACAATGCGGGCTGAAAAGGGAATATAAACTGCTCAAGAGGTAGGGTAATACGGATAGGGAAGTGGTTGGAGGGAGGGGGGCAGGGGATAAAAGGAGGCAGAAATGACATTTTGGATGTCATTTGAGACATTCGTCGCAGGGGGCGGAATGGGTGAATGAATCTCGGCATGGAAACGGGGTGAGGTTGCTAAGGAACTCAAGCATATTACCCCTTGGTCTCTCCGTTTGCTTTTCTGTGTTATTCGGGTGTGTGAGGGAAGAAAGGGACAGATCTTGGCTGGCGTTCCATGGCGCGGGGGTTCTTGTTGCTCTGTACAGGCCTTTTTCTACTCTGTCGTTGAGCTTTTTCTTCGTTTCTTAGTCAGATGTGGCAGCTTTCGGACAGGGTTTACCTGAGATTAGTCATATCGCATTGCTGATGAGACAAGAGTGAAGATATTTGACTGAGTCGATTGCCGGCTTGTTGATCCAGTGATCAATGTGAAGCCCCTCTTGGTTGGTATCACCCTATGTAAAGATAGGATCTGAATGAGAGAGGAGGCTACAGAAGATGATGCCGTATTCTCGTGGTGTCTCGCAGCCGTTGTTGGCTTGATATGTCTGAAGCAGGTTCTGTTGATAGATAGTCATCTCTTCACAGACGGCACAAGCCTCGCAACGAAGAGCACTCACTGTCCGGGAAGACTCCCGACAAAGTACCTCTCGCATCAGTCTGCTGTCAAAACTCAAAGCCCATAAGCTCTCTCTCCATCGGTGTTGAGGCCTTGGACGTTGGGTTACTTGCTCTCGTTGTTGACATGAGTTAACCAGGTAATGTAGCCCCCACCTTGGGCAAATGATATTGATGGTCTCCCCGTGCGCCATGGGCTGATCTATTTCCGGTGTAGATATATCCCACAGGGCCAAATAAACGGACTGCATGAGCCGATATCTAGGTACCTATCCAAGCATGCCCGGTTATTTTGCCATGTTCCGTGTTGTGGGCCATGTTTGCTCTGGTCACGAATAGAAGAGAGGGAGGTGCACCATCTGCACCGTCCGCCTTGGAAGTGTCGGTGTCGGACTTCCACAGCGGCGGGCTTCTCTTCGTCTGTCTGGTCGGTAGACCAGGGCAACGGGCCGAGAACCTGTGTTAGCCACGGAGCCTGCAGTTGGGAGATACGGGGCCGGGGGTTATTCGTTGGCTATTCCGGGGGCGTCTCGTCGATGTGTAGGCCTAGATTGTCTGTCCGTTATCGGGGCGGTAGCGGTCTGTTGCGAGGCTCTGGTCGGCAAGCCCAGCAAAAATGGGATGGTAGGCTCGGTGTGTAAGTACGAGGTTATACTACGGTGAGAGTGAGACTTTCGTTCGTGTCCATGGTCAAGGAGACACTTTGTTTTCTCTCCAAGACCTGATGTTTGCGGTATACGCTGGGTGAGGATGGATCTTCCAGATGTGGATTTATGATGGAGAGTGGGCCGGTGCAAGACACAGTCTACAAGACAAAAGGACCGGTTCCTTAGCTTCAGCAAGGCTGGTTATTGCCCACTCACCCGCCCCCCCTGAGGCACAGCGACCGGTCCAGAGCTGGGCTGCGGCGTTATCAAGCCCACTTTACACAAAGTCAGTATTCTGATATGATAGGAAGTAGTGATTGGGCGTTATCTGCACCGATAGGTTGATGGCACGGGGCGTATGCATTACAGAGTGGCCCATACTGTCGACAATCAGGAATAGGACGCTGACGCGTCTCTCGGTGCCACATTACTCGGTGATACGAGCAATTGCTGCCTGGTAGTCAAGCCCGAAAAGCCCCGTCAGTACGTAGTATGGTCAAGTGTTTTGTTTGCTCTTTGTTGATATTCCTTGCTGGCGATCCCGAGGGTTCCATTGCGTACATACACGAGGGGGCAGCAAACACGGGGCAGGGACGGGACAAGACTTGGGAATGGAGGGTCTGCATTCGAAAGAAGAAAATGGGGGGTGGCAATATTGCTAGGCAGGTATCGGCTGGGGAGTCCGGTCCGGCCCGGAAGCTGCTCCCACGGAGCACTAGGATAGGTAGATAGAGCGCGGCTGGGCAACTGGGAATGGGGATGTTGCTGTGTTCTCATGAAATACACAGCGAGTACCTATCAAATCAACGTCTGCTCAGTCCCAGATGGGGAAGTGCTAAATCCGGGGTGGAAACCCTCGTCGTCTGGCCCGCTTTCATCAGTGTGGGTAATGTAACTGAGACTGAAGTTTCGCAAGAGAAGCTGTCCCCGGATTCGTGGTGACATCTGGACCCCACATCATCGGCCGTGTGTAAGGTCAGTCTTATTCACGGTCAGCTGTACCTTGAGTCGGTATCCAACGTGGCTCAGTCTGGCCCTTGGCCTATCCCTGCCGAGCCTGCGCGGCCCTCTGAGGCCCCCGTGTGCGATGGCATAATAATTACACACATCAAGCTCGTGATCCATTACTGGAGAGCGAGAGACGTTGTTGACACTTGACATTCGAGCCCAAGTGAGCGGGACAGGGTGGGGAGGGAGGCTATGCAGCCATCGGTGCTCCCGTGTGCCGTCGCCGAGACTGGCATCAACCGGCCCCTAAGCCCAGAATGACGGCAGGGCCGCAGGGAGGACGCGTGCCTTTAGGCCAGGGCGGCACGCACCGGGGAAGATCCACCGCGGTGGGTCCAGGTGTGGCTCGGTGTGGCTTGGTGGGATGGGGTTTGACGATGGAGTGATTGGAGGACGTGACGGCCAGCCTGTCGTGATCGAGGATTGAGATGAGATATGTGTTTGCCGTGGCATGGAAGGCAAGCCGTCACGTACGCAGCACAGGTAAAATTACACAGGAAGAAGCTACATTTCGAGCTACTCGGCGTGCTCGAAGAATGCGGGGAAGAACGCTATCCTCGTGCCGCATGCTGGTGACGCTGATAGACTGATATCAGGAAGACGTGTTGTTCGCGAGCGGCTAGACCCCCCCCGAGCGCCGACGGATCGCCCCAAGATGCTTGGCTGGCAGATCTGTCGAGCCGTCGTTTCCATCACAGGGGCAGTTTCGCTGATTGGCCAAGCCCGCTGCCACAGCAAAAACCAGGCGAGCCAGGGCAAGTCCACGTTTCAGGTTGTCGGGCCTTGCCTGCCCCGCAATGCTATTGGTTCTGTTAGCACACATCTTAAACAGTCGGTGCCGGGTTATGCACTCCATTCTGAGAAAGGGGGATTGGGTTTGCGAGGTGGTGGTGGCGAGGCGGCTCTTCGCTGGGCGCTCGCTCACTCATCCCTTGCTGGAAGAAAATGCCCGGAGGCGGCCGCAAGCACGGCGCAAAGGAGCGCATTGACACTGGCCTCGCCGTTGCATCCAAGGGAGCTCCTCCATCTGACGTTGGCGGAGGAGCCCTGCAGTTCTCGAACCCATGGTTGTTGCGTCGCTCTTGGTTAGCAGCCGACGGGAAGATGGATGGATGGATGGATGGATGGATGGAAGCATGAACTGGCTCTTCCAAGCCACAATATATCCTCGACAAGCGAAAAGGCGGGTGCATGTCTCGATAAAGCAAGGCTGCCCTGAGGCTTCCAGAAGCTCTTTGTGCCGTGGGCCCCTTCCGAGTGCCGGGTGATCAGGCAATATCACGGCGTCTTTTGATCTACACCCGTTGCTCTTGACAGGGACCCCGATAGCGCACAAGTGTAATAGAGTGAGTGTTTGCGTTGAGATGGATTTATTCCCTGCGCGGTAGCTCTGTATGCGACACTTGTTATCATCCTCCGTCAACCGGGCATGAGTGCTCCTCCTCCCGCTTTACATATCGACACCTGTCTTTTCATGCCGTCGTCGATAGTGTGCTTCCTCAAGGGAGTGGTTGTGTTGCACTGGGCTCTAGCTGAGGAGCAAAGGACTGCGAGCCTCCGGATCTGGCGGACATGCAAGGCTGCTTCGTCCACTGCACCCCATATGCGAGTGCGTGCAGCTTTAGCCGAAAAAGGGGAAAGGGTGCTGAGAGAACATGGACTCTTGGACATGGCTCGAGTCTCGAGTCTCGAGTTTCGTCTCTGGGGGGGAGGGGCGGAGGGCACGGGACTTGCGTGTAATGGCCTGCTCCCTGCAACAGTTGGTGTGTTTGCTGCAGCACAACATGCACCGAGCACCTAGCTCGTTTATTAAACTGTGCCAACTTGGCAACTTAACACCAATATGGCGAAGCAGCAAAGCAGGAATGTCTATCAGCCAGGGCTGTGTACGCATACCTAGGTAGCGTCCATGGATCGCCAACGTCGGCAACCGGCAGAAACAGACATCGCTACCTACCTGCTTTCATAGTCAAACTGGCCAAAATGGCACCTATCTCTACCGACAGCAAACCCCAGCAGATCCGTCCTGACTGGCGCCATCAATCTGTCAAGGTCAGTGCGAAGACAGCTCCTACTATTAATACTTGTTCTTTTAGGAGCTGTTAGAGCGTTCCCCGCCAACACTTGCGCAGAGGGACGCCGTCCGACATGGGTTCCACCCCAGCACCTAGCAGCCCGGTGCAGTGAATGGCCGGGGCCGGCAGCCAGTAGCAGTGCGGCCCAGCAGGCCCTGGGGGCAGCTTCAGAAAGAAAAAAAAATCCTGAAAAAACTACGTAGCTCTCACCCCTAAACGGACGTTTCATCCTGGGCCCATCCGCCTTCCCTTTCCCTTTTACTCGTCAATCAACCCCCGAATCCGTGCCCTCTCTTGGTTGCCCCCACCGGTTTCTCCTCCTCCTTTTCGAGTTGCCATCCCTTTCTCCAGGCTCAATTCCTACCTAATGACGCCTGTATATTATTGAAGCGCCTTATATTCTCCCTCTCCTTGGGTTTTTGGGTCACAGCGCGCCAGAGGCCGGCCGAGAAAAAGAACGACGAAAGTGTTCCGAGGTCGAGAGAAGCATCGCTGCTCGTTCATCCCAACGTCGTCATCTCGCGACCTTGTGTCCCATCGCCCGCCCGCCTTGACAACCCGTCCCTCCTCGTTGCCCTGACGCTCCTTGCCGAACGAAAGTAATCCTCGAGCCTGGATTTTATTCTCCACCACCCACCGTCTGACGACGCTTTTTTCCACCAACTTGATAGACCGGGCTGTGTGGGCATCTGCGGCACCGACCAAGTTCCATTGTAATCGCACCTGCAAGCTCGCCCTGCGACCACCTCCTCTTCCAGCATCGACCAGGAGCGCTTCAGACGACATTCCTTCGACCCGATCCTGCTTAATTGGAGGTTATTCCCTCTACGGTCCGAGGTTATACTGCTGTTTCGAGATCGGCGCGCCTCGCCTCCGCCCATCTCCGCCACAGGACACAGTGTGACGCCGCGACTTTGAGTCAAACGACGACATCCTTCGAATCCCATCTACTGCCTCGTCTGGCCACCGACCTGTGGCCCGACTTCATAGATACTCTGCCTTGTCGGGAACGAGGGATAGATTATGAGGGTCGAATAAAATAATCGATAATGTCAACTTCTTCCAGACCAAACGAGCATCTGACGATCGGCTACCCTCCGCAAACGGCGAATGCCCAGAACCGCTCTGGGTCCCCTACAAGTACCTCTCCTAACGAGCCTCAGTCCGCCGGTGCTGTCCGTTCTCCCTTTGGCCTGTCTCCCGGACTTACTTCCTCGAGCAAGATGTCTAGCGCACCGCGGTCGGGCGCAGGCTCTCCTTCGCACGATATGGCAGCAGCTGGTCGTCTATTTTCCAAACGGTAGGTTCTTTTTGTTCGGCCTCCCTTCAATGGGACTTTTACTGATTTCAAGTTTCAACGTAGGGCAAGAGAAATCCAAGCCCAAGAGGGTGTTTCGGGAATGCCGGTAAACCCTTGGGGTGGACCCCCGACCAGCGGCAACTCGACTCCTCTCCGCGAAAATATCCCTGAGTCGCCAACCGATGGGTTCCCTGACTTCACCCAACTTCCCACCCCGGAGAGCCTGCCGCAGACTCGTCGTGCCCGTGCGGGCACGGTGCCGTCGAGATTCTCACCTGGCGGGGCTGGCAACGGGCTGTTAAGCATTCCAGTCCTAGCCTCCAAGACATCACGACCCAGTCCGACGCATACGCCGTTCAAGTCACCGTCACCTGGTCTCGATCCCGCAGAGAATTTGACCAACGCATCTACATTGCTGTCGAGACTGAGAGCTGGCTCCATGCCTCAGCGAAGCCCTTTCGCGCACATCCCGGGTTCGAGCTCACCGTTTGGCCCGTCTATCTTTAGCAGCTGGAACCCCGGTGCAGGGCGTGAGAGGGGCAATACTCTGGCGAGCATCGCCAGCATTGGCTCCAACGGTCCGAGTTCGCCTGCCCAGTCGCATTTCTCTCGCGAGGGAACTGGAGAAAATGATGTTCATATGAGAACGTTAGACTATCTGGGCCTGGCCGAAACACCACAGCAGACTCGCGCCCAGCTCGCAACTCCGTACATTCCCAACCTAGTCGACTTCGCCAAGGCGGCGAATCGCTTCCGCTCTTATTCCGTCAACAACAAGGACAAGTATGCTGACGAGGAGGACGACGACTTCGACCCCGAGATATCTCTCGAGACGCAGTATGCGCAAATTCAGGATCAGCTCGCTGCAACCAATGCCGCAATCCACAACCACAACCTTGCCGTGCAGGCTTTTGCAAACCAGGCAGCTCGTCCTCGCGCCAGGACGGCTGGAGTCTTGGAGACCCCATCAAACCGTATCCTGCGTAGCTACTACCCGCAACCCTCTAGACTCGACAACTCCATCACGGCAGCCGAGATCAGAGTGCCTGATGAAAAGGAGTTCGATGATCTCCCGCAGGCTGTCGCTGCTATGTCGCTGGGAAGGTCGAACAGTCGCAATAACGGCAACGGATTGCTCAGTGCAGACGAGCAAGGCCTGGAAGGGCCTACGAGCGCGCTGTGGCTCGGCAGCATCCCAACCTCCACGACGACGTCGACGCTGACTGAGATGTTCAAGTCGTATGGCCACATCCTGTCCGCTAGAGTGCTGACGCACAAGAACTGCGGGTTCGTCAACTTTGAGAGGGTCGATAGCGCCATCTCCGCCAAGGCCAGTATGAATGGCAAGGAAATCTTCCCCGGCGCCGGACCAGTTCGCATCAACTTTGCAAAACCACCGTCGGCATCCAACACCCCTGGCCATGACGGAGCTTACCCCTCACCCAGTCCCGACCCGTTCGCAAAGGGTCAGGAAAACGGACACACCTCTACTGCAGCTGGAGCAGCCGGCGATACTGCACTGACCCCAATCGCTCCCAATGTGACACCGACTGTGCCGCCTCTCCACGAGATGACCAACGAGATCATGGACATTGTTCAGCAATTCGGCGCGAATGAGGAGGATCAGTATCGCATTTCCGGCTGCCTGCAGCGGGCCATCCAGTTCAATGCCTTCGTTGATGAGATCCCGCCCATCAAGGAGCCTGCCCATACGAGAGTCCACGACGCGCCAAAGCTTCGGGACATTCGGAAGAGAATCGATAACCAGACCTTATCCCAGCAAGAAATCGAGAACATCGCAGTCGATATGCTTCCGGAGATCGCCGAGCTGGCCTCAGACTACCTGGGCAACACTGTTGTCCAGAAGCTGTTTGAGCATTGCTCAGACACCCTCCGGGACTCGATGCTTGCTGAAATTGCGCCTCATATGGCTGAGATTGGTGTACACAAGAATGGCACCTGGGCCGCACAGAAAATCATTGATGTGTGCAAGACACCGCAACAGATGAACCTGATCGTGGAGAACCTGCGGCCTTATACTGTTCCGCTCTTCTTGGATCAGTATGGAAACTATGTCCTTCAAGGCTGCTTGAAATTCGGCGCCCCGTTCAACGACTTCATCTTCGAGGCAATGCTGAGCCGGATGTGGGAGGTTGCGCAGGGTCGGTACGGCGCTCGCGCTATGCGGGCTTGCTTGGAGAGCCATCACTCGACAAAGGATCAGCAGAGAGTACTAGCGGCCGCCATCGCCCTGCACAGTGTTCAACTCGCCACTAATGCGAACGGCGCGCTCCTTCTCACTTGGTTCCTTGACACTTGCACGTTCCCCCAACGCCGTACTGTTCTGTCTCCCCAGCTTGTCCCGTACCTAGTCCATCTTTGCACACACAAAGTTGCATATTTGACAGTGTTGAAGGTGATCAACCAGAAGGCAGAGGGAGATGCTAGAGACACCATCCTCAGGGCGCTTTTCTTCAGCCAAAACGACCAGGTCTTGGAAGCCATCTTGAGCGACCATGCTTGTGGTGCAACTTTGATATTCAAGGTTCTGACGACGCCATTCTTCGACGAAACTATCCGAAGCCAGGTTGTTGAGAACGTGAAGGCAGTCTTGATCCGCATCAAGGCTCAACCCGGACAAGGATACAAGCGCTTGATGGACGAGGTGGGTCTGTCAACTCGAAGCAGCGGCGGTGGAAGTAGTGGGCCAGGGGGCGCCGGTAGCGGTAGCAGCGGAACCGGCTCTCGGGATCACATTGCGAACCCTTCGACCGAGAGACAGCGGCCGACGTCGCGCCAGGCTAGCATCAATGCCCCGCACCACACCCAGCAGCAACAACCCCAGCACCAAGCCCAACAACAACAGCAGCAGCAACAACAGCAGCAGGCCGCCTCGTTCAACAATGGCAATAATGCACAGTTTTACAACCCCCTCAATGCTGCTGCTAGCCAAGCGAGTTATGACATGAGCTTTGGCATCCCTCGGAGCGAGAGTGTAGACCAAGGGCTCAACCAACAGTTCCCCGCGTTCGCCCCTCCGGCTGGGATGTTTGGAGCAGGCGGTTCAGCCATGACCCCCGCGCAACTCCAGCAACTACAGTTCCAACAGAGCATGATGTCCCGGGGAGGGCCGCCTATGAACAACTACTTCCCCGCGATGCAAGCTGGGTTCGGCGGGTACCAGAGCCCGAGCCCATCGTTTGACCAGTACCGTAACCAGAGTCTCGCCAACGGAAGCCCAATCCAGCCTCCCGGTGCGCAGCTTCCTAGCATGCCCTCTGGTCAGGCACAGTTTGCGCCTCCAGGATTTGGCATCAACCCCATGGGCATGGCTGGCTATGGTTATGGCGGCGGTGTTGGGGGCGTTCAAAATATGGCGTACATGCAAGAGCCGACCAACCCCAGGCGTGGACGTGTAGGTCACAGCCCGCAGCCCGAAGGGCGTCGTCGCCAGTAATCAGCTGGACAGATACTTACCATGACCACATGCAGAGATGAACCCGACCGACGCCCCACTTTCGGTTGTCCACGCCTCTTTTATGCTGGCGACTTTGGTTTCATATGGGTGGTCAAGGAGTCCTGCTTAGACGAGGCTATTTCGGTTGTGTGGCTTCGGTAGACGGAACCCTTTGCATTTCAATGGCATGCCCATGTCACTCGTTCTAGATGCTTGCGTTGGCTCGTTTGAGAATGCGAACCATATGGTTCGCCTTACTACTTTTCTATGGGAATGGGCCTCTTTTCATGTGTGGTACATTTTCTGGGTTGCTGAGTATGGTACGGGGCTTGCTTTGTCTTTGAAACCGGATGTCTTGTTCTTTTTTGGGGGGGCCGGCTCCGGGTTTGAAGGCTGGGGGACAAGGCTGAGGGATGGAAACTATGCAAGCCAGCGCTGGAAGAGCATATCGGGCTATGAAGCATTCAAGCAAAAGGCTGAAGGGGTAGGAAGCAGGCAGGCTGGGATCATTTTCAAAAATGCAGGAGGACGGGGGATGCAGACGTCCAGCCAGACCTCTGGAGGATTCTCTGGCCGCTGTCGCTGCCACCACCGGACGAACAACCAAAAAGACTATGCTCGCGCACTACAGACTACACACAGACAATTATTCTTTTCTTGTAGAGAATGTTTATTTTCTGAAAGCCTTCTGTTTTTGTTGTCGACATGGGGATGGGTCAAATATTTGTGTTTGTGCGGAGGTATAGAGGCCTTGCCCCTTTCCTCGTTGGCAGGTACGGGCAGGTTGCTGCGGATTGTGTGAGGCTATGATGGATCCATGGATGCAGTGGATACAATGGGCGGATGGTGAAATGTATGGAAGGGCGACCGGCGAAATGCAGGGAGTTGAATGCAAAAGAGGAGGTACCTGTCACCTTGAAAGGTTCTGCCATACGTCCACGCTTCTACTTGACCTGGTGGTCCTCCCTGTTGTCAAAATAGCAGTGTAGTGTATTGATTGAGTTATTCATCATCGCCTTCCCCCCCTGTGACTGCAAGAACGTGATGATCATCTCCAGGATGCCCCCACTGTCAACACCCCATCTTCGTTTCGTTGTAAGCAGATTCCGAACAGACTCTAAGCTCCGAAATGTTCTGTACTAGACATCTTGTGTTTGGCATCTGGTTAAAAACACAATGTTGATGGGTCGCGAACCCAATCGCAACCCAAAACGTACTACAACAAAACCTGACCGGAAAACCAGGCAAACCCTGATGCTTATAGTGAAGTAACCCAAGAGTATTGCGATAGAAACCATTTGCCATTCGGCACGTAATGTGACTCAGTTAGGTTGGTCGTGGAAATGGCTGACCCGAATTCTTTCCCGATCGATGGTTATCATCTCCCTGATTGCTTTGGGGAGAACGGTTCATATCATTCGCTTGCTCACAACATGTCTACGCGTTTAAGAGGTCATCGGGCCAGAGTTATTGTTCTCATATGAGAAGATGTCCATTTATTCAGGATTCATGCATCCATCTGCTGCCTCGGCTACCGCAGCGCCGCCCTCTCAACCGCAGCCATAATCAGTCTTCCCCAGTCCAATCCATCTTAGCCTCAGTATATGTAATAATAACAAAAGTGTTTCACAACGCCATGCTCCCCGTCGCCAGTGATGCCATTAACCCAGATCCGAAGGAGGACCGAACCTCCCATTACACAAGAGAGAAGTAAACGAAACAAACCTGTGGCTTGTCTTGTGACACAAATAAGTAATAGTGTGGTAGGTCGAAAACAAAGGACGAATAGAGAGAAACCCCAAGACGGCAAATATTGTTGCCTGCCCTTTCAAATAAGGCCAAATCGCCACCGTCCCATGTTGATTGATCCCTGATGTACAAACAGTGTCACACGCACGAAAAAAGAAAAGTGACAGCCCGATGGGTAAAGAAAGTCATCTTGGCCAACTAAGGGAAAACTGCCCATGTCAGAAATCCGAGGGCTGGTAGATCTACTCCAGTCCCATCCCATTTCGACACAGTTCCCATTCGTCCAAGCTGGCTCGTCGAGGAATGTCTGGCCAGGTTGGTGTGAAATTTGCTATCCTCCCCTGTTTCTCCCTGCCAAGATGAATGTGTAGCTTTATCGCAAAAGCGCCTTCTAGCATACCTATTGGCAGAGACGCGGGGTTTCTGTCCTTGATGCTAGAGGCGAAAAAGACCCTCGCCACTTGGAGAGCCTATTGCCGCAGTTTGCTGATGCATGAGATATACCGGAAAGAACCATGTGAGAATAACACAGGTAGTCCCCGGCGGCCAGACAGAATAATCCTCCATAAATTGTCGAAAGTTGGGGTTCGCCGAGACGCTCGCTCAAGATGTGGCAATCCCCAAGAATAGTTGCGTAGCTGTCGATGGTCTTTCTGATTGCCAATCAGACATGTTTGGCGGACCAGGTATCATCGATGCTTGCTTATTAGCTCTCCTGGATCTGATTCACTGGGAAGGATATCCAACGGCCTCTACAGAGCGCCTAACCTCGTCCTTTCCCCCAAGATATCCAGACCTGCCAGGCTGAGCCTGCCGTGTAGAGGGACAGCGGGGTGATAACTGATGCCCTTGTACCCCCTACGGACTTGATCAATCAAGATCCATGCCGTCGTCTTCGATCTCGACGGCAGTCTTGTCGCTCTGCGGCTCCTTGACAACCACGGAATCATCACCACCGACCATCCTGCTGTCTGTAGGCGTAACGGGGATGTTATCGTCCGCCGTTGTATTTTCGTCAGCGGGTGAAGAGCTGGTCTGTTCATCGTCCCTCTCTCTACTGGGCGTTAATGTCTTCTCCATATCGGTTTTGCTAATAGGCATCACGTCGTCCGTTGCAGCCGGCGAAGGGAGGTCCTTCTCTTTGGAGGCGTCAACTGAGTCCGGACCAAATCCGCGTGCGGCCTGCTGGCTCATGACTGGGTTCTCTGACTCAGCCTCCGTTGCTTGGGAATGCGTCAGGCTTGGCACCCGAACAGCCTGCTCCTGTGTGGCGCCAGATGAGAAAGTTGCATGGTGTGGGGATGATTGCTCCGGCGTGCCTGAGTTCAGCAGCTCCCGTATGCGATCCTTTGTCTGTTCAAGCTGAGCGAGCATCGCGCGCAGACCCTGCTGGTCCATGTGGCTTAGCGCTTCGCTGGTGGTCAAGTTCTCGGAATTGGCGCGAGCCATAAGGCTGACCACAGCTGGTTCGGCCTCAGCAAGCAAGACATCGACGAGATTGTCAAGGGGAGCTGTTCCTTTGCCACTGAGCTGAGCAAGGTTATACGCCGCTTGTTGGTGATCCAGAGTGGCCTTATCAATTGGACACTGCTTTGAGGGCGCGGGTGCTTGCAAGCCTTGCATCAGAGGCGGAATAGGCTTGCCCTTGCGGTTCTCGCGGACACTGAGGATGAAATTAGCACATGATCGAGGGATATATAGTCAATACTGAAACTCACCGGGACAAAAAGTCCAGCTTGATCCCCTTCTCAGGGAGACGAACCGTCCGGCCGTATGTCTGGACATTCTTCCATCCACTCTCATCCTCGCTTCCATCGAGATCAACCTCGATGTAGCCGTTGTTGATAAACCCGCGACTAAAGGCAGGCTTGATGACCGAGGCATTCTTTATCTTTCGGAACCTATGAGCAGGACCAAGAGTTCCGGGAACCTTGGAGAGAACCTCTTCGATATGGCATGGACATTTCCAAGTCCGCAGCACCGGGGGATTAGCCAGTGGGGGATCCAGACAATCGAGATGCCAGAAGAGACCACAGGCGCCACAGGGGATGATGGCGCGATTGGACGAGCTCGACTTCTGACAGCAGTGGCAGATGACTGCGCCGCCCTCGGCGTCGCGGAGACGGAAGAGATCCGGGATGGCATCCTCGTCGTTCTTCTTCTTTTTGGGAACCTTGGGTAAGTTCACAGCTTCCTCATACTCTCCATCAACACCTGTGCGGACTCCCTCAAAGAGTTCGCGCACCGGAACGGGCAGACGGAATGCGCTCGAGTTCTTGGCGTCAAGCTTCTCATTAAGAAGCGCAAAGGCGCCGCTGTGGGTGGGAAACGCGGCAGGGTCTCGCGAGGTGCGGCACACGTTGCAGAACCAGTCCGCGGGCATTGAGTCGTGGATGAGCGGCGGATCCACGCAAGCAAAGTGGAATGACCGTGTGCATCCGTCACAGCAGATCAATTCTCCGTTGCCGCCACACGATGAGCAGTAGTCATCATTGTCGTCCTGCGATGCGCCAAGTCAGCAATGGGGATCCATCAATCATCAATCACTGGAAAAGACGTGTTTTGTGCGGCATATTTCGGCAAAAAAGGCAGAAGCCAGTCGCAGCACTCGCCGCTAGCCATGCCCCCCACCCTCGCCCCTTACGCTGCCGCATGGGCATGGCACTGTGACACCTCCCCTCTCCCAACAAAGCATGCTGACCGCTCGAGTCCAGCCAGCCAGAAGCAGACACACTTGCAGCTGCCTCGGCCTTGAGCAGGGTCTGGCCGGCTTCAAGATGGGAAGGCGTGAGGAAAAAACACAATGGACAGACAAAGGAAGGATGGGAAATAAGGATGATTGCTTACTTCTCGGTTGGCAACAGCACCAGGACTGTTCCTTTCTCCACTGGCGCGAGGAATTCCAGCAGATGTGCCAGATTTCTTCTTCATAGGCCTGGAGTAAAAAAATAAAAAAAAGGTTAGCAGGCGCGCGAATGCCAATCAATGGGAGACCCTTGTGGGCGATGCGATGGGACATACGAGTTCTTAACACGAACGCCGGGGGGCCTGGACTTCTTGGCAGGCCGCAGCGCCGGAGTCCCAGCACGAGAGTTGGCAGCGGTCGATGGCGCAGCCTCAGAGGCGGCAAAATTGACCGTTATAGGTGATGCCTGCTCCTCAACCTCCTCGTGCGACCTCTTGCGTCCTGAACGCGTCGTTCTGGCGGCCGGAGCTGTCGGGGTAGCGCGGGTAGGGGCTGCGGCATAAGATGTGCGCGGGCGCGAGGACGGCGCGGGGCCAACTGGGGAATCCTCCTTGTCCAATACAGGCGTGTCTCGAGCAAAGCTCTGCTCGATAGATGCTTCGGAGCCCTTCGTCACGGCACGAGCCATCTGCCGAAGCAGAACCTTCCGGTCGTTCTCGTCGATCTTTCCAACCTTACCGGGGACCGTCCCGCCATTGGCAGACTTACCCCCCTTCTTCGGATTCGGGTTAGGAAACAAAGGCGCGTCGACAACGGCTGGCATATCGTAGGGCTGCTCTATCGCCAAGGCATGCTCATTAGCATCTTGCGGTGGAGCCGGTGTCGGCTGCTTAGAAGATGCAGCAGGTTGTGAAATGGCTGGGGTAGACGCTTTGGATACCGGCGGCTCTGACGAAGCATTGCCTCTCGTGGACTTCCGTGGTGCTGCCGATCTCCGACGGCCTTTTTTGGTGACCTGCTTTGTTGCGGCAACATCGTTGCTCGTGGATTCAGCAACAGGGCTCGCGCGAGATGGAGGCACTTCGTAGGCATCCGCTTCTGGGTCTTCTAGCGGCTCCTCGGGCGGCGTCAGAGACCGCGCACTGGACAACGACGAGGTGCTCGATTGCGAATCTCTTCGTGTGCGTCGCTTGAAAGGTGACTTCATTTTCACCTTGCCGTTCACGCCGTTTACAGTCATCTTGGAAGTCGATGCAGAATGACGGTTCGATCTCCGCTTCTTCCGGACGTGAACTTCCTGTTCAGCGGCTTGCTCCTGCTGAACTTCCTCCTCGGGTAACTCGCGCTTGCTAACCCGCTCAGGTTGAGGTAGTGGCTCGAGCGATATCTCGAGCTTTGGTTCAACCTCGAATTCAAGCTCAGGCCGGGGCTCAGGCTCCGTGATAGGTTCAAGCGCGGACTCGGGCTGAACTTCTGGCTCGGATTGATTTCCAAGTTCGGTGGCTTGGGTGAGAGGAGATAGATCAATCTTGATGAGATGGGCGTATGGTGCAATTTTGGGCTGGTGGGGAGTAAAACGGTTGTTCGTTGTGGGTGGAACGAAATAATAGCAACCCTTGTTATCCTTCTTACCCTCGCGTTTTCTCGGGGCCATCAAACGGCGGAATTCTTCGAGGTCCTCACGGCCCGCAGTTTGGTGGAAAATTCTCACGACCAGACCTAGAAAGGCTGGATCATCGTACTTTTCGTCGTAGAGAGTTCGCAGAGCCCATGCGGTAGGATAGCGGTACTGGGCAAGAGCCTCGTCCACCGCCCTCTCAATCACTTGATCGGCCTGCTCCTTGAGATCGCGGAACGACAAAGAGGGAACTTGCTGGTATGATGACGACGAAATGGATCCGAGTCGACCTGCGCTGACGCGTGACATGCTCCTGCGAGAATAACCTTTGTAGCCCGATTTTCCAGCCGCCCAGTCATCATCCAAGTCCTCTCGAGATTGAAGCGATCGACGGGTCAACGTGGGCCGTCCCGACTCATCCATGTCATAGTCGCGGTGATTTCTGCGATCGCCCAGCACCTCCTCCTCTTCCGGCTCCTCTTCGGTCTCGTCTTCTTCGGGCGCCGGAGTAGACGCGGCAGGCGGAGGTACGGGAGGGGTTGCTGGAGTTGCAGGACTGCGCCGCTTGATGATGATCTTCCTGATCGGAGTCGGAGTAGTCTTATGCTCAGAGGTGGTAGCCGAGGCAGGAACAACGGCTTTCTTAAAGAGGCCAACCTTCGGCATGGTACCCAGAGGAGCCATATTCTCAACCACGCCGTGCTTCATTAGACCAGCATCCTGATAACTCGCCTTCGTGTTAAGAGGCGGCTCGAGCCAGTCCTTCAGCGTTCGCTGTCCGTCTGGTCTAACGGAGGCCGTCGTGCCCTTAACTGGATCGGTCGTGCCGTTGGAAGCGGTTTGCGGGCTGGAGAACCGCGATCGGGTCGTTCTCGTAGATTGGGAAACCATGTTCGCGGAGAGGACGTTTGCCGGTCGCCTGGTGGCCCGGTCGCCAGAACTCGGGGGTTCGCCCTCTTTGCCCCCTTCTTTGATTGAGCGAGCCACGGCCCCTTTCGCTTCGCGCCTGCGCAGCCCGTTAGCAACGCTGCAAAAAGTCGGCAGAAGAAGGGCAAATACCTGTCAAGTGCTCCGCGGCATCAAATAGGCCGGGAGAAAGTCGCGTTCTCGAAGACGGGCGCGTGTGGCGTGTGGTGTAGGGTGAAAGAAAAAGGTGGGTGCAGGCAGGGGGAGGAGCCGTGAATTCTAAGTCCTGAGCTTTCTCGGAGGTGACGGGTGAGTGGCCGACAGGGGGTGCCGAGCGCTGTGCTAAGCTCCCCAGACTCTCCCAACACGCGCAGGAAAATCGAAAACACAAAAGACGAAAATCGCGATCACACTGCCTCGCAGAATGTGTAATCGGGGTAATGCGGTACAAAAGAAGGGTTTTGTGCAAGAAGTCGCAGTGTCTTGACGCGAATTTCGAGGGAGGTCCTATTTTCCCCAGGGGGTGTTGGAGGAAAGAAGGCAGAGGTAAACTTTGCATGGAATTCGATCAGGGGCCCGGGGATTTGAGCCATTCACTCTGGCACCTATTCACCAGAACAGAAACGCTGCACAATGGGCAAGAGTAACAATAGCACAATAGGGGAAAAAAACCGTCGGCCTATTCACTTGCCTGCCTATTGACAGCCCTGATTCAGCCAATCGCGTCTCCCCTATTCACCGCTGGCCACGAAAACTGCTGGTCATGTTGTTTTACGCTCCTTCCATTTTTCTCTCCATCTCAACTGCGGGCACAACAGTATTTTTCTCCCTTTGCGGGCCACTGAAATGACTATGTACTTGCTGGGCGGGCCTGAGCCCCGTCCCTGTCCCGCTTAACATTGCTCACATTGCACATTGTTTTTAGGGGCTAAGACAGCCCGATAAGCCAAGGCCAAACAACTGTTGGGGGTCCCATTTCCGAACCATGTCACCCCTCCGAGCCTCTGCTTCGATGACAACAATTGCTTTGCTGTTACCACCATCCAGGCTCCGGCAGCGCAATACGCATCCGCCTGTAGACACAGCCAAGCAATATGAGAAGACGAGAAGTAATTCGAGGAGATCTTGGCCGGAGATGTTGCGAGATGGAGCCCCGCACGCAACGACTCCGCTGCAGGTCAGGTGCGCCCGCTCTGCCCGTTTACTCGTCATCGCTCTCCTCCTCCGATTCGCTCTCCTCCTTCGCCGCCTTCTTGGCCGACTTCTTCTTCTTCTTGTTCTTGCTCTTACCAGTGTTCCTGGCCAGCGGCTGCTCTAGAATCTTGAGGACCTCCTCGTCCTCAATCTTCTTGTCCGACTTGAACTTGCTCAAGTCCAGTGCCGGGGGGGCTCCCACCTTCGTGATGCCATTCTTCGTGATAGCTGCCCGATTGTCAGCAGCCTCCCACGTACGAGGGGGGAAAATGAGTGGTACTCACCGATCGTAGTCAGAAGACGGGCAACTGGGGAATTGTCCTTGTCACCTACAACCTCATATTGACGGAAGAGGTTTCCGCGCACGCACTCGATGACGCCAGACTTTGCGTCACGCTCATCCTCAAGCTGTCTCAAGCTAAAGGGGAACGTGCCAAACTTCTTCTGCACCTCGGACAGGATCTTGCGCGAGGATGGGCGCTTCAGAGAGTATGTCTGGGTGGTGCGGCGATGGAGAGTAGTCCGCTGCTCAAACTGCTTGACCTTACCGGACCCCAAGCTCACACCCATCTCCACACCCCAAACCTCACCAACCTCGGGGAAGCCCTCTCCCTTGGTACCCTCGCCGGGGGCAATGACGATCTTCTTCTTGCCCTCGATCTCATTACGGTCAAACACCCATGAGGTGGTGCTCTCCACAAGACTGCAATCATAGGACTTCACGACCTTCTCCAACAGGGCGGTGATCCTCGACTGTGTAGGCGGCTTGGCAGACGCAGCCTTTGCCTTCTCCTCGTCCGTCCCGCTTGCAAGAAGACCCGGCGGCACCATGAGGCGCAACAGAAGCTCGTTGGCGTAGTGCGTGGCCAGAATCAAGTCGGCAGGCCGTCCTGTGACGACATCCTCGGCCTTGTCTTTGGTGGGGGTCAGGATGGTGTTGCAGACGATGGAGCCGAAGCCATCAATCTGAGCGCCAAGCTGAATCTTCACGGCCTCTCCGGCCTGGAGCTCCACCGACGCCTCCTGCTCGTCTCCGGCAAGGGGCGTATAGGGGGTGACGAAGGCGCTGGGCGACACCGTGGTGGGGTGGGAGAAACCTGGCGATGAAAATCCCCCGGTCAGTCAGGCATGGACAGGGAGACACGATGGCGACATGGTAGTCCGCTCTCACACACCCTTGACGATCTTCTTGCCGCGGTAGACCTTGGCAATCTCCTCCTCAATGAGCTTGTCTCCCTTCTGGCAGATGTCGACGATCTTCTCGCCGGCGACACATAGCTTCGACACCTCGGCAAGGACCTTCTCTGAGATTTGAGCGGCGGTCTTGTACTTGGTGAGGGTGTCAGGGTTGTTGAGGGAGTAGTCTATGCAAAGGTTAGTCTCTGGGAGGATTGTGGATGCTGTGCTTTCCCGCGTGTCTCATTGTTGCTCGGGAGCTGGGCAGCAAGCCATGACGGAGCAGCGGGGCAGGCGGGGTTCCTGCTAGAGCTTCCAGGCCTGTGACTTACCGATTTCCTTCTCTTCGGTCGCCATTTTGGGCTAATATATGAGAATAAGCTGGCTTAAAACTTTGGAGGGTGACAGAGAGGACAGATACTAGTGCAACAAAGAGTGAAGACAAGTGAGGACGGTGGGAAAGCGGGCAGTCGATTTTGAGCGGATGTGCGTCAAGGGCGGGGGGGAGAGGCCGTTGTGCGATCCACTTTAGAGAGCATGCGACACGCGAAAAGAAGCGCTCTTGGAGGGGGTAGGTAGCCGCGACTTGGAGCACGGGCCACCTGGGTGGGTATCAAGTACCCAGGAAGGCCAAGGCTCGGTTTCACGGCGCATGATTGGCCCAGCGCGTTCTTCTTACCTTTCGCTCCGACCCTGCAAGCCTCACCGCGAAGCTGGCCAGCCGCCAACAAGCAACCTCAGCAACTGCGAACTCGCACAGCCGCAGCCATCACGGAACCCTCACGACATCGCCGCGTCACCGATAGTGCACTCACTGCGGCACTGGGCGATTGCGACCCCTCGCCATGGCCGCCTCGCAGCCGACTCCTGCCGCCAGCAATGGTGCTGGCAACGGCCACGGAAATGGCAATGCCAGCGCTGGCGCCAGCGCCGCGGGCAGTGGGAATGGAAGTCCCAACCCTGCCCTGTCGAACCCATCGTCGAAGCCTGGCACCCCGAACCCGAAAGTGTTGGCGCCTCCGGCCATCCCAGAGCGCGACAAGGAAAGCCTCAATAAGTTGCTGGTTGATCGTTACGTGACGCGCGACTGGATTCATTCCGCCGCCCTCCAAGATGCCCAAGATCGCATGGTCAAAGATACGCGCGAAACACGCGACCGCGCACGCGAGTATAAGAGCCTCGGCGAGCCCGGCCAGAGGCATCCAGCCCTCATCTTCGGCGAGGGCTATAGTGGCTACGGAAATGGGCGCACCGAGATCAATGGGCCGACCAAGATCCTCTATCCGTCCCACAAGCGGCACGGCCGTCGCTCAAACCCATTACCCAAGTATTCGCGAAAGGAGATGAAGAAACAGGCCGAGGAGCATGAGGAACTGGTGCCCATCAGGATAGATGTCGACTGGGACAAGATCAAGCTGCGCGACACGTTCACGTACAACCTTCACGATCGGCTAGTTCAGGTTGACGCCTTCGCCGCGCAACTCGTCGAGGACATTGGACTCAAGCAGCCACAGAGCCAACCCGTCTTTGAGCAAGTGATCCACCAGATACACGAGCAGTTACAAGAGTATTACCCCCATGTCTACTCCGAGGAGGAGTCACTCGACCCTCACCAACCCTACACGGCTTATAAGAACGACGAGATGCGTATCCTCATCAAACTGAACATCACCATTGGCGCGCACACGCTGGTTGATCAGTTTGAGTGGGATATCAACAACCCCATGAACTCCCCCGAGGAATTCGCAGCATGCATGACGAGAGACCTGGCGCTGTCTGGCGAGTTCACTACAGCGATTGCTCACTGCATTAGGGAACAAGCCCAGCTTTTCACTCGCAGTCTATACATCATCTCACACCCCTTCGATGGCCGGCCCATTGATGATGCAGATCTCAATGCCGCTCTTCTCCCGTCACCCATTCCGACGGCATTCCGCCCCCAGCAGCAGGCCAAAGACTATGCCCCGTATCTATACGAAAACACCGAGGCAGAGCTCGAGAAGAGCGAGACCATGTTTTCGCGGGAGCAGAGAAGGCAAAAGCGGTCAGTCAACCGTCGTGGCGGTCCTGTGCTGCCAGACCTCAAGGAAAGACAGCGAACGATTCGCACCTCGATTGTCTCATCTGTGCTTCCTGGTGCGGTAAAAGATATCGAAGAGAGCCGGTTGTTCAAGCGGGCAACGGGAGCGGGTGGTATTACTGGGAGGGGCAAGAGAGGCCCCCGCGAAGGAGATCTGTCCGATTCGGATGAGAGCGATGATTCAATGCCCGACTCACCCGCCATGTCCCAGCTCCAGGGTACGGCGCGAACTCGAGGCATGCGTGGAGCCGCCAGCGCTGCAGCCCAGCGCATGGCGAATCTTGGGAGATCTGAGACCCCTGAAGCTATCATCCATCACCATGAGACGAGAACATCACGCCGCTTTGGTCGGGAAGCTACCCGGGAGGAAACAGAGGAGCCACAGCAGCTCATTGTCATACTCAAAGTATCACCGGCGCGACTCAGGAAACTCATGCGCGATCTGAGAGCGAGGCAAGGGACTCCTGCGGCGTCCGGCTCTGCAACCCCGGCGCCGCCTCATCAAGTCAAACCACCCGTCGGATTGCCTGCTGCTATGGGCCCCCCGATCACCCCATCAGCATCAAATCAGGCCTTGCCTCCGAAGGCAGGCACGCCCTCTGTTCTGCAGGCACAAACCGGTAGCACGCCCAAGCCTTCTGGCTCGACAACGACCGCCGTCCAGTCACAGATTGGCCGCGTACCCGCACCTCCCCCGCCACCTCCTGGGCAACCACCTCACCCACTGGTCAGCGCCTCTTTTTCTAGTCACACTTCAGCCCCATATGCCACCGTCGATCCCCGTTAGTCCTGGTGGTGACCCCGTCAGTCCCGATGGTGAACTAACCCGGTTCTCATAGCCTCCCCCTCCTGAGTGGCTTACGGCAGCTCTACGAGACTTGCACAAGCAGCACCCTAACGATATGTTCGAGGGCGTGATGCGTTACTGCGCGATCAATACTAAAACAGATATGCCTGTCCAGCTACCCCAGGGCGGCAAGGAGATCCCACCAGACGTCCAGTTCATGTACCTCGCTCGAATTCGCTGCTTAGACTGCACGGGCAAACTTTACACCCCCGGACCCGAAACAACAGTTGGAAACTTTGAAGTGCACCTGAAAAACAGACAGCACAGAGAAAAGGTGGCTGCGCGGGTGGCAAAGACCGCTGTTGGGGGTAGTGGCGCAACCTCTGCGGATGCCTCGGTGGCCGCGGCAAGCGGTAATGCTGCAGCGGGTCCCAGCGGGTCTGCTTAGATGTGTCTTATTTGCGATCTGCTCGGGAAAAGAGGAGTTGAAGAGGGCCAGGACTATTTGTTGTCTTATACCAGGGAAGCGTGTTGTACCTATTACATTTTGTACATAAAATCTTGTGAGCGTCTCTATTGGGTAGGCCCAACAGCTGCTTGCCTCCTTGGCGAAGCGGGCCCGGGAGGGGGGCTTCTATCCTACCGAATCGCCCCCATGGATGATCGGCAATCGAGGGGGGAAATGGACGACAGACCTGGAACTAGCTTTCCAGGGGTGGGGGACTGGAAGTTTACGGTTCGGTTTTGCTCGCAGCCCGGTCGTCAGTCTTGTGCGGGATGAGAGGATTGTGCTTTGTGGAGATATAGGAGTTGGGAAGGCTATGGAACGTCGTTGATTTTGTTGCTTGGGGTAGAGGAAATGACACCTGATGGACAGGATGTGGCGGCCAAAAGGAACACTGACAAACAGACAGACAGACAGGGTGGCAGGCAGGCGAAATGTTGTTTATTCGAGCGGCTGTCTGACGTCTATGACGGGCGATGTGCAATAAACGTGTTGGTGCTATCATGTTAACGTGTAAATGGTCAAAGTCTTGCAGCCCTGGCTTATCTCCGCCTCCCTCTCACCACCCCCATTTATGCGCAACCATCGGTGGGGACATGTTAATAACACTCTCATCACACTACAGAAATCTCTAGTCCATCTTACATCAGACGGAGCAAAGCATAACCACTAACATCATCAGTGCATTCTACGTAAATGTAGTTATTGCTCTCGCCGTCAAGTAGAAATACCGGACGAACGCTGCTCTCATCCCGTTATACTTACAGAACCAAGGTTGAAACCCGCAGTATTCCGGGGGTTTCCTCAATTTGACTAAATCCGATCATATCTTTACCACAAGTACTTCGTACCCAGCCTCGAATATATACACGCCCCGATTTGCTATCCCTTCCCTATACTCCCCGCCTCCTCCCATCATACCGCTCCAGAATGGATATCGAGGCGTGTCAAGACAACGAATGAGAGTGGGTATAGTTCCTTCGTAGCAAAAAAACAACTGAGCCGCCAAAAAGAAGGGAAAATGAGAAAAAAGAGATTTTAGGTATCGATATAACACTTCTCCCCAGGCATCCTTCGAATCAAGAAAGCGTTCGTCGTCCCGAGGAAGATTAATACAAGTGAGAAAACAAGCATAGTTCGTTCCCCATTCAATCCTCGTCGACATCCATATCGTCATCATCCGAGGTGGCCTTCTTCCTCGCGCTTGCTCTCTTCGCCCTTCCTCCAGCAGCGGTCTTTGCGGCTGGAGGCTTTCCCTTGGCTGTCGCCGCAGATTTTCCTTTTGGCTTTGCCTTCGTTGTTGGCGCAGTTGCCGCTTTGCCCTTTCGGCCATTGGCTGCTCGGGACCCACGGGTGGGAGGAGGCGGAGGCGAGGCCTCCATTTCCTCATCTTCATCGTCGTCCTGCTCTGCTTCCTTCTCTGCTACCTCATCTTCCTCATCGGCGCTGGAGGCGATCTCTGACAGCTCACTCTCATCGTCGTCCTTCGCAACCGGAGCCGCGGGTTTCTTTGCAGGGGGGGCTGTGCTCGTTTTCTCTGCACTCAGGGGTGCAGCCTCAGCCTCCGATTCGCTTGGGGCATCACTAAGGGCCTCGCTAGGGACCTCGCTGGCGGTTCCGCTGGCCTGCCCCTCTTCACCTTCATCCTCATCCCCTGAGCCGCTATAACGCCATTCCGCTACGCCCTCCAGCATCTCTTCCTCGTCATCTGAAGAATCACGCTCGATGTACGTGGTGTTTGTCTTCGAGCGTCCGCTACGCCGACGATCCCCGTCTGGCAGAGGAGATGACTCGGCCCCTGGGGGTTTCTTGGGCTTTGCTTTCGATGAGGCCAGCTTCCTCGGCTTTGATGATGCCACCTTCTTAGTCGCATTGCTCCTAGTCTGTTTCGGCTCCTTTGGCTCTTTGACGGGTCTCGAGGGTAACTTCGTCTTCTTCACTGCCGGCTGATTATCGGCGCGATCATCAACTGACTTTCGCTTCTGGTTGCAGAGATCTGTTAACATCGCTTTAGCCTCCTGGGCGCGGCCAGACGTACCTTCTTGCGATCCATCGCCCTGAGAAGCTCATCCAGCTTCTCATCAACACCGTCAGGAATATACTGCTTCTCCGCTGCCTCCTGCGCTTCGTTGTGCGACTGAAGTGCTGTGTACAGACCAAGCGGTAGCCCGACTTTTTGGCCGTATGTGCTGAAGACCCAATTCTTCTTCTCCTGCCATTTTCGGATGACCGCCTGCGCCAAGTCGCTCAGCACACGGTGCTTAACGCTCCCGGGATCCAAAGAATCCTGCGTCTGCTTCACGCGCTCAGCATACTTGTGAATCAAACCGAGATTAGACTCGGTCGCCACCAAGTTAAGGTAGAATAGGATGTACCGGGCGTGATCCACGAGTAGGTCGAGCTCCTGACCGAAATCAGGGTGATGAGCTAGCAGTGATAATAGCCGTGGCATGATGGCCTCAAACACGGGCTGCATGGTGGCCTGGAAATGACGCGCCCGCGACCGAATCCATGTCTCGGTGCGCTGCTTGAAGTCGGTGCTGGGCTCGAATGCCAGCAAAAAGACAATGGTATAGTGACGAGAGCGCAGCTTTCCATCTGCGAGGTATTTCTGCAACTTCCGGACAAATCCATGGCGTACCTCCTGGGTGCCATCTTGGCTCATCAACGCAAGCATGTTGAAGCCTGCTGGTGTGAGGAGGTCGTCAAAGTGCTTTTGGGTGCATAACTTCAGCATGAGTTGAGCCGCCAAGAGTCTCAACCGGGATTTGTGATGCTTCGACGTGTCTTTCGTCTTGCAGATCTCCCCTTCCTCTTTTACCAGCTTAGTGAGCATCTTCCACACCGGCTTAGCCTTCTCTTTCGCCTCGTCGGGCTCCTCTATGCTTCGCAATCTGTTTACCAGAATCTTCAACGCCAGGCACTTGGCTTGGCATTCCTCGTCCATGTCAGCGTCGTCAACCCACTCGGGGTCACGTTCGCTTGCATCAGCTCGGACCTCAAGAAGGATCTGCTGGACAGTCATGTTCAGGATTATCTCATCAGCCTCCTCGGTCACCTTTGGTGCAAGATACTCCAGCTGGCTAACAGCGGCGAGCTTGTTGAGGAAATGTGCGGAGCCATATGTCCAATCCTTCATGATTCGCTGCAGGAGATCCGTCGCGCTAAGCATACTTTTGTCGTCCTTCTTAGACAGCAAAATATTGACAGCGTACTTCGCGGCCCGAGCGGGCTGGCCGTATTGCGCATAGCTAATCATTGTCTGTATGAACTCCCTATCCATCGGAACTTCTTTGGGGTATTTTCGGGCGTAGGTCGAGCATGCCTTCAGCGTCTCCACTACTATCGGATCGTTCGCTTTCGTAAGAGTAGGTGCCTGATCTACCAAATCTTTGCAAAGTTGGCCAATATGAGTCTTGAATAGGTCCGGATTACGCTGAGATATCTCGTTGAGAATCTCATGTGCCACGGCTCCCATGCCGTCCTGGTCTGACTTCGAATACTCCATGATGGTGGACAGGTGGCTTCGGTTGAACATGATACATCCTGAGCGGTACAGCAATGGTAGAAGGGATTCCATGATGGACGGATCCTTGCTGGCGTGGATGCGCTTGATCAGCTCCTTGAAAGCGTTATGGACTGTTTTGTAATCGTGCTCTTGCCCAATGACATATTTGATCAGATTGTAGTTGCGGCGGTCGTTGATCTTGGCGAACTTGAGAAGATCTGCCTTCCCCTTGATGGCGTCGGGGAGGAATTGGGCCAGGTAGTTCACTGTCTTGTTGAGACCCGCGGTCTTCTTCTCAGCTGCTTCGTCCATTACCCCTCCGTTGAACTGGTCGCACTGCTTGATAAACGTTCCAACGACTTGTGCAAACTGAGGCTGCCTCGCTTGCATGGCGAAAAAAGCCTTCTTCGCGCCCTGATCGAGAGATCTTGCCATGAGAAGTATTCTCTCTGCTCGGATGGCATCGGCGTCTAATGGTGCAGCTGTCGCAGGCTGTGGCTGAGAGTTACCGTTTGACCCGGTGTTCTTAGATCCCTTCTTCGGCGGTGGGTACGCGAGCGGCACGAGACATTCGTAAATGACGCGGTCCAACAATACGTTGAGTTCGAGATCATTGGCGTAGAACGCGTTGAAAATGCGGCTAGGGACGCCCGAAAGTGCAGCCGACACCGCCTCGTGCCCGGCGAGCAACTCTCCGCTTCCAACCGCCCACAGTTTACTGAGTAAAGACATGGCAGCAACTCTGACGGCCGGTTTCCTGTCACGACAGCGATCCGCCAAAGTTGACAAAACAGAGCCCTCTTTGTCAACACCCCCGTTAGGTGCCAGCTTCGAAATGACATCCTGAAACTTGAACGACTCAATTGCTTTGACAGCAGCCAACCTGACCTTCTCGTCATTGTCGGAGAGCTTCTCGCCGAGGCCTTGAATCAAGGCCGTCTCATCCTCTCGACTCAATCCGATGCCGCCCGCGGATGTGGAGAGGATGTATCCTACCGCAGTCGTCCAAGTTGCACGGATAGCAGCTACTTTGTCATTCTTCCTGCTTAGAAAATTGGTAAAGGTCGCATTGTGCGTCTGGGAAAATGATATGGCGGAGATCGGCGTGGACAGGATGTTCCCGGCCGTATTTTCTGTCCTATCATCATCCGAGAGCCTAAGGGGAGGATAAGTCGCAGGGTCCAGATTTGGGCGCGGCGGGGGGCCAGCAGCGCCGATGCCAGAGATCATGTCTCCGAGTGTTTCGGTTGCAAGTTGGCGCAAGTGGACATTGTCGGCCGACAGCTCGGCGTCTACTTGGAGAACCACGTTCTGGAGGATCATCGGCGCAGCTTTCCAGATCTCGCGAATCAAAGTATGGGATTTCCTCAACTCCCTTAGATCAGATTCGGATGGCCCAGAAGGCCCGTCCTCATCGTCCTCATCATCGGCATCTTTGTGGTTACCGAGTCTCCCACCAAAGCTCGTACCTTCGAGAATCACATCGCTGAAATACTGGCTCACAAAGCGGGCCATTTTCTCAGGGTATGTCTGGCAGAGATGTTTTGCCATCTGGTAGGCCTCGGGCTCTTCCTTCAGAAGCAACGTCGCCTGATTGTCGTCCAATGGGACATAGTCGTGCCTGTCCTTGGCAGCCCCGGGGGCAGCAGCTCGGAGAAACTGGGCCATGATGACATCCACGACCTTACCAGGAAGACCTTGTGCATCGTCTATTAAAAGGCCCAGAATATCCTGCATGTTGAATTCGACGTCCTTCGCGACGTGCTCGCCAGCTACAGACTTAGCCCCAGAGACGCCGTCGAAGATTTGGGAAAATAGGTGGAGCATCAGCGACTCGCTGCCCTCCACGTCAAGCAGCAGCACAATACTCTTGACTTCGCAGAAGGACCGTAAGACGTGCTTGTGCTGATTGTTATATGGATTTCCTGGATCGAAAAGCGCGGGTATGATAGATGTGACACTGAGATTGAAGATATCCTAGAATGAGCAGTCAGTAGGCAGCTTCTACACCCTGCACCATCTTGAGCGCGAACCTTCAACTGCGAGGGCGTAAATGGTGCATCTGGCGCACAAAGCCTAAGTATGTCGACTATGCAACAGGCCGCATACGCTCGCACGCCCTTATCCTTGTGGTTGAGAAGCTGGTGGGACGCCAGCTCCTTGGCAACCTTGGTCAGGGAGTTCGGGTCGACCGTGTCCTGATCCATCTCGCTGAGCTCCTTGGACAGACTGTTGAGCCTCTTCAGGAGCTGGTCTATCGGGATGGGCTTGCCGGGGCGCCATGACAACGGCTCCTTGAACTTTAGCGTGACCAGTTCGGCTTCGTTCTCCTGCTCCTCCGCCTCCGCAGCTGCGCTCCTGCGAGGCGCCATTGCGCGCGGCGGTTGACGGCACTCAGCTAAACAGAGGAAGATGGCTGGCTGGCAGGTTGTTGCTGTCTGGATTTGCTAACGATGGTAGTTGGAAAGGCGGGGACAGCCTGTGCGAGTTGGCTCGGTCCAAGTTTGCGACTGCGGCGCGCTAGTTCTCGGAGATAGTTAACAACAGCCAGCGAGTTTCCGCATACCGAATTGGTGATGCGCGCGTCTGGTGTGGCCGTGAGGAAGAGCGCGATCGATCGTGGTGAGGCCGTTGTGGAGGTTAAGGCTTCTGGGAGGTTCAATGCTGGTAGACGTGGTCCGTGTGGTGGTACCTCCAAACACTGGACGCGCTTGCCTCGCGTTGTACTCCGTACCGGTTATTATTGAGACAATGGTAATGTGGGCGGCGCGGCGGGAAAAGAAGACTAGGGTCGTCTAGTCGTCGCGAAGGCAGGTACTCGGTACGAAGGCTCGGGCCAAAGCAAGGGCCTCTTATCTCCGTGCGAAAGTTCGTTCTTGGAATCGTCACACGGTCCTGTTCTGGAACGGCAATGTCCGGGCTTATCACATCACAGGCCTTGTTGACATGCTGCGGAATGCATCGTTGAAATGTATGAGGTCTTTCTAATATATACATAGAAGGCCCCTTTCGGCATGCAGGAAGGTCTTTTTAGAATGGGAGATGTACGACCAGCGGTCTTCACAGTAAGAAGGCATTTCTTCGCACTGGCTAAGGAGACCCTTTTTTTTTTTGCCGGAGCCTCGGATCACCCCTTTTCAACCAAAACACCAGGACAAAGAAGTCACTTTAAAAGATAGGTACATTTCAGAAATTCGCATGCCTTGCTTGCCAGCAGGTAATTT
>Ga0247780_1000035_pt1 | contig 124546 bp, 155 predicted proteins | sample UWRJL079202R5_FD_179927 | JGI IMG/M metagenome (GOLD analysis project Ga0247780, IMG submission 179927) | Plant litter microbial communities from Arlington Agricultural Research Station in Wisconsin, United States - UWRJ-L079-202R-5 | ecosystem: Environmental > Terrestrial > Plant litter >...
CATATTAGAGCGATGCGACAAACCGTTGTTGGTGTTGTGGTGCCTGAGTGAAGTCGAAAGTTGGTTGAAGATAGCAGAATTGTCACAAGGCGAATGATGCAAACGGACTTAGATCAATTTTCTACCCGTACATAACCCTAACCCCGCATGTGGAGGGGTGCCCCCCTATTAGATACCTATCCAATATTAGCCGAATCCAACAACCCCAGCTGAAACAGTCCCTCTTCCTTTACTCCTCAACGCCACTCGCAGGTGATGCCGCCGCGGAGGATTCCTCCGCCGACGAGCGCTCTTCAAGAGCCAATCCTGCGTATTCCCTGATCAGATCCCCCATGCGGCTCTTCTCCGGGTGGTTCACCATGCTAACCACCTCAACAGGATAAAGCCCCTGCACGTGTTTTGCATGCTCCTGCGACATGCCAAGGCTCGTCCTGCGCACGTTAGCGAGCGTGTACAGGATGTCCACGTCCTCCGGGGCCATCTTGTTCAGGACGAGGTGGAATACCGTAAAAGGCATGTAGTAGTTCCTGGCCTGGTCGCTCAGGCCCTTGGCAGCCAGAATCAAGGTGCTGCGGGCGGCTGCGAGGAGCTCCGGTGCCGGATCAGGGTGGGTGGTAGTGGACGGCGTGTCTCTAATAGCCGAAGGTATGGAGTTGATTTTGGAAAGGACCATAAAAGAGAGCACGCAGAGGGCATGGGCCATGAACGTGTCGGACTGTTCATACCCATGGCGCAGGTAGTATAGGCGTATGATGGCTTCGAAACAGGCTCTAGACTTCTCAAGTGTATCCTGGATATCCTCCTCGTAATCGAGCGAGGAAAGCTTATCGGGAATATCAAGCTCGCACAATTTGATCACCACGTTGTGATAGGCGATGCTGTGAACGATTGGTCAGCTTCAACGAGTAATACATCAAGTCGGCTTCTTACTGGATCTTGAGCTGGGACGGAAAGACAATCTCGGCCGCTGTCAGGCAGTGTGGTAACGACACAAACCAGTTGTTAAGTTTGTCAAGATACTCAAGCACCATATCGGTTGATGGGGGAATCGTGCCCGGTAGCCCCTCCTGCCTCGCGAAAAGTCTCGTGGCGAGGGAGTTCATAATATGGCCGAGCTCTGCCCTTGCTTTGAATCCGTGTCCGTTGTTTAGCGAGACAAGGGTACGGCTTGAGGGATACCGAACCAATGTCTCCCCATACCAGCTTGGATCTTCGTCAGGGTCCGGCATGGGGTTCTTGGGTGGCTCGGGGATTATGGGCAGCATATGGTAGAAGAAGCACTGATTGCTGAAAACTATGTGAGCCATGGAAAAGAAATATCGCACAGCACGGGAATATTCACCTCAAATGCCAGTAAAGATTCCATGCCGTGTAATCATAGACGCGTTGTCGGAGCTTGCTCCGAGGTCGTGACGGTGTGTCGTACAGCCCAAGGTTGAACGCGATGGCGGCGGTATGAACCGTGTATGTCATGCCAAGCTTGTCCATGGAGTCCATGTTGAGGAGGATGTTGGTGATGCTGGCGGATTGGAGAAGAGTGATAGAGTTCTTGACACCTAGCTCTATCTCAAATAGTCTCTTGGCCTCTGCAAAGAACCTGTACCCCAAGCTCTGAGGGTTCCAGTGCTCCGCGCGTTGTTGGAAGCCCAAATGACAGTGCTAATAGGAGGTTAGAGTTGCGCCAGGTGTAAATAATAATCTCTGGGCCACGTCTTACACAAGCTTGGGCCAAAATGGCATTCACGAGGACCGAAGAGCAGAACCGATCGGAACCGGAAAGCATGTCGTCCAGGAAGGCATCCATCTGGAAGCAGCAAAAGAAATGGTGCTCGTATTGGTAGTATAGGCGCAGCAGGGTTCTCATGAGCTCGTCGTCGTTGCACACTTTCGTCCACTGAGACGGTTTTAGCTCGTCGAGCCTGGGGTCAACAATCTTGGCCGCATGATACGGCTTGAAGAATTGGGGGCGGTGCTGCTCATTTGACAGTGGAGGCAATGGACGCGGCGCCTCACCCGTCGCGTCGGCAGCCGCTTCAAACAGCAGAGAAGCTAGGTAGGGTCGGGCGGGATTGCGCAAAGCGGTGGGCATCTCCTTGCGGAAGGGGAAAACGTAGCGGAACCTCGTCTCGGGTGCCAGTTGCAGCTGTAGGAGAAGGTCGCCCTCGCGAACCGAACGTAGCACGGCTTGGGGATCGGCGCCACATCTGAGTCGCTGGTAGACGGCGGCAGCATCAGGCTCGTCTCGCGACCGGATGACGCTGAAAAGCTCGGCTAGGGTCTGGTTCGACGAGCGCAGGCGCTCGGCCTCCTCCTCGAGCTCGCTGTACTTCCGCTTCAGGGCCGCGCCCGTGTTCTCGCCGGGCGCAGCGACCCAAGCGCAATCTCGACTTCTAAAGGAGCAGGAACGGCACACCGGGCGCAGGCCATCACACTAGCAGAAACGGGGTGTGTTAGCCAGCGGATAGATAGAGGGATCATGGGGCGGCGTCTTGGCGGACTCGGGGGGAACGAGCGGGGTCAATGGCAATCGCGCACCTTGATTTTGTGCTTGCGGCACGGCTCACAGGGGCCGGATGTCGATGCTCGTTTTTTGGCCAGCTCCCGTGCCGGTCCTGGCGGGCCCGAACCGCCGGGTGCAGACCCAGAACTCGGCCGAGCCGGCAGAAGAGCTCGGTATCTCGACGATTCCATGCCTACGCGGTAGTGGTCGGTGATGGTAGTGCGACGGCGGGAGCTTGCGTCTGGATCAGGGGACGCTGGTTTTTGGGGGGCCACTCTGGTCGCTCTTCCCCCAGCGGTCCAACCGTGCAGCGCAACAAGATCCGCACCCCCCGGCGGGCTCGCCGGCCACGCTGGTTGGTGCGATCCCCGATAGCGTCTGCAAGCCTGGCCAATCCCGTCTCCCTCGCGAGGCACCTGTCTCACTTTGTCGGCGGGGGCGGTGTGCTACAGCGATTGCAGCCCATGCCCGGCTATCCTAGTTAACAGACCCGCGCACAAAATGGGTGACAATCTGCTAAGGCGCTTGCTCCGTTGAGCGGCCCGATCCCTGACTCCCGAGTCAATGGCATCTCATGTGGTAGGCTCGCCGCCAGGAGTCCTGGGAAACTGCCGTCGTATCCATTCTCACCGCAAGTCTTCTTGATCCTATGTGCTTCTTTTAGGATAGTTTACATCCCCGCGCCCGCGATTCGGCCGACCCGCACACGCAGCCCGGACACTTCTAGGTTCTTCGCGCTGGTCTAGGGTCACCTGATGGCTGGGCAGAGCCACCGCACCACCTCTGGGAGCAGCGAGCTCCGCGTTCAGTCCCTCCAAGCTTGCCGGAGCGCGAGACGCTTCGCACACCAAGCACGTACGTAATGTCAAGGCTCGAATGCGCACTTCAGGAGCATAGCGAGCCGCGAGCCCGCGCCCAATTTCCACACACTGGAGTGAGACCTGACGCCCTGAAGAGAGCCAGGTGAGATCGGGGCTCCCCTCCAACCAATTTGGCCTATCAAGGGACTCGGCGAGGCCGCCGGGCGCTCTGATTTGCCCCCGATCCTAGCTTCCAACCCACTTGCCCCGCGCGACAGTCGAAGAACATTGGGCGAGCATCACATCACACTTGACCAACCACGTGGACCCACCTGCGTGGGTCCTGGGAAAGAAAACAGTCTAGACCGACGGTGACTTACCAGCCGGTCTGAGTTTCGCCATCAGAGGGTCATGGCAGCGCAGCGTTTCGATGTAGGTAAGTAGTCCTATTCTTGCGGCTCCCCCTCGGACCTCAAAAGCGATCAATACCCGAGACTGGTACCGTACCCGACAAAATCGGGCGACGGCCAATCATATAAGTGGCTGGCCTCCATCGGCGGCCCGGCCCTTCCTTGGCTGGAGCGCTCAACCTCCAAGCTGAGCGGCTGCTTGCTGCCAAGGACCCCTGTCATACGATACGAGTTCGCACTATTGCATTTCCCTCGCGCGCTATCGCGGGCCGCATGTCACGCTGATTGCACTGCGCACTGTGTCGCTCATTTCCCGGAGCCCGTCAGTGCATTGTCCAGGACATCACACTCGGTCTCCAGTGGCCGTTTGGGAAAGTCGCTAAGAGTTTCTACATTGCAAGCTCAATATATACAAAGAACCCCTCAGCATCGACAACACAAGCCAGCCTAAATGCGTTTTTCAACACGCTCGGAACAACCGTCTTCAACTAAACCGCCAGCCTTGGCAGAGCACGCACCGGCACATCCAGCAGCTCCGGCTCACGCAGGGGCTTTCTCGGATTAGGGTACTCCAGTTCCAGCAGTTCAAGAACCGGCAAGGGCTGCAAGTCATCCGACATGGGCAAGTAGTACGGCACCGGTGTCGGCTTCCCCGGGATCGGCTTCCTCGTCACAGGCAGCGGGTACTCATCAATCAGCGTCAGCAGAGGCTTCTTCGTAGTCACTGGCGGCACCACCACCACCGGTGTCCCCGTCACCGGTGTCTCCGTCTTTGTCGCCAACACGGAGCACTTGTCGTACAGAGTCCACATCTTCTCGAACAGCACCTTGCGCCAGTCAGTGCTCTGGTAGTCCTTGCCCGCGTACACATAGCACTGGAGCCCGATCTTAACGTCAATGGCCACGCCGAGGACGGCCTGTGGGTTGGCACAGATGCCGCCGGCGGAGTTGCCCGAGACGGTGGCGGAGCCCTCAAACTTGGGAGCAAGGATGGCGACGCCAACTTCGTAGCCTGCGCTGAAGATGCGCGCTTCGGCCTTGGGCGTGATGTAAGCGTGGGCGCCGAGCTTGGCCTTGAGGGAGCCTTGGCCCTTGGGGTCTTGTTGGGAGGTGGTGATTTGCCATCTGCAGACGTGTCAGTCACAGATCGGGGTGACAGAAAAGAGTTGGAACCCAACTTACCCAGACTTCTCATCATCACAACCCCTGAAGCACTCTCTCCAAACCGACGGGTTCGTGAGCTTGGCGGACGCACCCCAAGTAACATACCCCTCGCCCTCAATGCTGGCGTCATACCCAACACCAATATCCGCAGCAATGCGCAGCGTGGCGATCTTGGGGATGTTAAACCCAAAGGCCGTGATAGGGATCAAGACCTTGCTCCCCTTCAGGCTCTTGCTGCCCTTGCCCTCGAGCTTCAGGTTGAGGAAAGCCTCGACATCCTCTGCGCGGAACTCGACGTACGACTGCTTAACCTTGAACCACTTGATCTTGGCGTACAGCTTCACCCTGACCTTGCCTTTCGTACCGCACTCGGTGCAGTCGAGCTTGAGGACGTTACCGCCCGATCCGAGGGTGAAGATGTTCTTGTTTTTGAAGTTGGAGTTGAGCGAGATGGTGGTGGACTTGGAGGCCGAGACGCGCTTGGGGAGCCGGGGGCCTTCAAAGTCGCGCGCGTTGAGGATGGGCTCATCCACGTCGGCGATGGTCTCGACGACGAGGTCGCCGTCGGGGATGATGGACTCGAGATCGCCGATCTCCTCGACCGCCATGTAGGCGATGAAGTTCTTGTCGTCGTACTCGATGCTCGTGACGCGGAAGGGGGCCTCGGCCTTGTCGGCGCCGCAGCTGGGGTGGTTGACGAACATGATGATGGTGTTCTTAGTAGCGCCGTTAACCCACTTCCAGCTGGCCTTGGCCTCGTTGTAGGGGCCGGCGAGCTTGAAGTCGAGAGACATGGAGGGGGCAGAGCAGTCCACCGCCTCGAGGGCGGAGCCGAAGTCTGCCATGTTGATGACCTTGACTTCGTCCTGCTCGTTCCAGTTGGCTGTGAGTTCGGCCTTGGTGACGTCGTTCTCACTGGCGTCCCAGTTGAGGGCGATGCTCTTCTTCAGGGCGAAGTCGATCTTGTTAGTGAACCGGGGGATTGTGGGCGTCAAGAGCTGCAGGTCGTCGTCGAGCCTGAACCTCTCTATGGAGATGGCAGCGGGTGAGATGTCGAGCCCGGTGAGCTCCTGGAGAGGAATTGCCATGACAGGCCCGAGCCCGAGGGCCAGGGCCACGATGTGGGAGACGTGCATCTTGCCGGTGAGAGCGAGGGCCAAGATTGGAGTGAAGGGGGAGGTTCTGGAGTGTCTTTCCGGCGACCAAGCAATGCCCTTGATCAACGAGAGTCATGTTGAAGAGCCAGCAAGTATTGTGGTCTTTATATCTGGCATCTAGGTGTCGTCGTCGTTTCAAATCTCCGTTTGCGGTAGAGATTCAATAATTTGCAACTCCGGTCCAAGTGTGCCAAGCAGTGTTGATGCTACCTTAGCTAAGTTTACCTGCACGGTTGAAGGTGGTCATAACCGTGGTTCTGTAGGCCATTTCAGCTAATCAGAAGACTGGGATCGTCTGTTGAGTCCACTACCCACTATAATATAGGGCTGGAGTGCAACATAACAGCAAGCCGTCCTCTATATTTACAGTTAGGCTAGAGTAAGTGCGTCGTATTTAATCGCGCTTGATTGATCTCGTCGTTCAGCTGTCCATTCAGTCGCTTATGATTGCTCGTTTAGTCGCTTGTTAAGTCGCTTATAATTTTATTCAGTCGCTCGGTCAGCCGCCATTCAGTCGCTTGTTATCTCTGGTTTAATCGCGCTTATGTAGTAGTCACTTCAAGTTCGGCTACTTCTGAAAATAAAGAGGAAGAAGATGGAATTATAGTTGATGAAATCAATGGCGGAGTTCAAAATACCTGTGTGTGGAAGGCAATGATCCTTCGATGACGAAATAAATGGCTCCTGAGTCTCTTCAACATCTTGACATTCTAGAACCTGACAGACCTGCCCACAAATAGGGCTGACTCTCAAAGCCCCAGCCGTACTCCGTAGAGACACTCGATACATGACAACAACCAAAAACTTTGTTTACTCATACCTTAGGTAGGTATGTAAGGAAGGTAGATACTGTTCCCGCGAGTCGACAGATCGAGGGGGAGCCACCGATTCACGGCCTGGAGCGGAACTTGCCCCGCCCAAAGCGTGTTAATTTCCAGATTTCACCGACCAGCGGGCCGATTGGCCACCCAACAGCAATAGCAAGGACAATACAACCGACCACAACGCCAAACCTAATCCTGATGTTGTATCTCATTCCGGTACCGGGTCTTATCCAGGGCCGGCCGTCGTACCAAGCATCTAGGTTTCACGGCGCAGCACTCTGCCAAGCCCCCGGATCTGCCAGGTGCGCCTCGACTTCCGGCGGTCAACCATTCACATTGAGGTTCCAAGTAGGTTCCGGCATATCAAGAGAAACACGTCGCTTTGGGCATAAAGTAGGCTAATAAGTGAGGTTATATGGCGTTCAATGTCCCATCTCACTCGAGTCATCGACCTCCTGAATCGCTCAAGCTGTTCTCTCTATGTATGGCTACTAAAACATACCATTCAATAAACCATAGAGAATCGTGAGGGGAAGTATAGAAAACAGTGCCTGTAGTATATCAACGGACGTGGGCTCAAAGAGCCTCGGAATCCGAGTTCTCCAGGTCTTTGGCTGACTCAGCGTTTCGAGAGCCCACCAGATAGCCACACAACAGCGTGCAACAGGCTGGATGATCCATCCATCCCATAGCATTCTACCTCGTATGGATAGCTTGGGATTCGCTGAAGAGACGGTGGCACCCATGCCCCTAGTAACTAGAACGATGAGAATAACCCATTCGAGCCCCTCTGCCTTGGCCAGCTTGCAGGTGTTGTCAACTTTGTCGTATCGCGGCATCTAGACGTGACCGGGTCGCTTCATATCCTCGAATACAACCTCGGGTTCATTTTGATCCCACGTGCGCGACAGGATGGCGTAGGGTGGTATAGCGTCATCGTAGTAGGTGTGGAGCTGTCGTGAGTGGATGTTGAGAAGTCGCATGGCAAATGATGAAGGGCTTGTGAGAAGGCCTGCCCTTTGATGGTAAAATATGCTCGGTTCTGGGCGTGGGGTTGCTCTCGTCAACTTGAAGGCGGTGATGGTTTTGAGCCCCAAAACTTGGGCTTGGGGAAAGAGCGAGGGGCAAGCTGATGGCGAATGCAGGGATTTTTCAGGCAAGCACCTAAATGGATGCACGTACACCGTACTGCGGTGCGTATCTGGTGGCCGCCTCCCAACCTGCTCAGTTAAACCACTAACAATCATTGCATGGCAGCACGAAGGCCCAAGATTATCCTACAATACTGGTAGAAATGTCACAGACGCTACCTAGACAAGACTCAAAAACGATCCAGTTTTGCTTCCAAGTCATAGCTCCACGTCTGGGAGTCCCGCCCTTAGTTTTAACAAATCGAATCCCCCGGCAAAAGATCGAGTCAAATGCTAAGACCAAATCATGTCGGCTCTAATTCTCATCAACGAGTAACCAAAATGCGCTTCAACCTCAGCGCTGTCCTTCTCGCCCTCTTGGGCGTCTTGCCGTTTGGCACTCCTGCCCAGCGGCTCGGATGTGCTACACGCTGCTCATCTTGCCATGAAATTTCAGTGCAAATCTCCTAGCCAAGCTTGTAAAAACGAGTTAAATCCGAACTTGAAGTTCTGACTACAGGGTGTTGTTGCTCCTCTTCATGTACGGAAGCAACCTGTTGCCCTGTAAATGAAGCAGATATACGGACAAATGCCAACGCCAGCACCGCCAAGGCAAGGATCGATGCCAGCCCCATGGTTGGATTAACACTGCATATTGCCAATTAACCTCACCGACAACACATCAACCACGCAATGATAGCCCCCAAGATGGTAAAGATCCCCACTGGAACACCAATCCCAATCGCAATCTTATCCGACGTGCTCAGCCCACCACCGCCTCCACCCCCGCCCAAGTCAGCTCCTGTCAATGCGGTACCGGTCTGTCCCGGAGCCGGCCCGGTCTTCGTCGCCGACGCAGCCCCCGACGGAGCCGTAGTCGTTCCACTCCCCACATCGACACCGTACAGGCAAGTGCCACCCTTGCATCCCCGGCCGTCATACGAGACGCAGCCGTCCTCGCAGACGGTCACCGAGTCTTTGGTCTGCGAGCAGGTCCCGCCCGAGCACGGCAGGTTCGTGTCGCAGACGCTGCCGTCGGCGCAGCAGTCGTGGCCTGTAGTCAGATCGTAGCATAGCACGCCCGACGAGCTGCTGGTCGATGTGCCAACGCCGTTGCAGTTCTTCCAGGCGCCACCGCTGACGTGGATACAGCAGTCGTTATTGTCGCCAAAGTAGTCGATGTTGTTACAGTGCGTCTGCCACGCTTGCGTCGTCCAATTGGGTGCCGCGGCGCGGGGGATTAGGTCTGCATCGTCGAAGAAGCCCCCTGGAGAATGGATTGGCTCGGCCGAAGTTGCTGATAGAAGCAGGAGCAGGTGCAGCTGAGCGAGGCGTACTACGCTCTGGATGTGCATTGGGATCGGGCGTTTCCTTGCACGAGGTTGCGACGCGAAAAGCGAGTTTAAAGTTGCGATGCTATTAGGGACCTTGATAATTCTTGGGTACTAAATACAGCAGCGAAAGCGCAGTTATAATCGCGACGGCTTCAACCAGCCCAGTTAGGCGTCACGCAATCATCGGGCGGCATGTCACCTGTTTTGGGGCACCATCTTCTCAGCCCTCAGCCTGCATTGGGACAGCGCTGGCTTCTCCGGCTTCAGCTCCCAATGAGCTTGGGCCAATAACGCCCCAGCTGTGGAAGTGTTCCGATTCTTTCTGCCACAGCGCTGGGCTTGTCAGGGCCGGTTTCTTGGCACTCGCGAAAGTGGACTGAGGGTCCCAATTGGGGTGTGTGGAATCGGGATGTGCCGGTGTCGGTTGACTGACATCAAACGCGTTAAGAACAAACTTCTTAGATAGGACACACAACTGACCAAAAGGATTGCTTCGGCACAGGATTTAAACAACACGATCCTTCAGGCACCACCCTCGACTAGCTGCACCGAGATGACCGAGCCCGCCGTATGCAGAGGAGACCTCAACACGCGGCGGAGACGCGATGACATCCTCATGCTTGCACTCTTTCACCGGCAACTTCTGTAGGCTCCACCCTGCTCCTCTTCGCGACACGCCCGGGCATGCTTCCACGTTGGCATTTTCGAGGCTGGACTTCGGTCTGCTAGATTGTTTCACCACCTTGCCCAACAGCTCGGCGAGGTGTATTTCGATGTTGAGTTTTGCTGTGAAGGCGAGTGCGCTGGCTTGGATGTAGCTGAACACGTAAGGGTTAGCTGAATTTCCCATGTGCACTCTTCTCATCCTTCCTGAGGTGTGGTATTACTGACACGGCGTCATCCGACAGGGACAGCAGCGCAATAACGGCAATCGGTAGTCCTATTAGCACATATTCCAGATTTCCGAGGCGGATGCAGGACTTACATCCAGTGTCAGCGATACGCAGACCAGCAGGCCGTTGAAGCGATATACCTGCCTGTATTTTTGCAGGCCACTGCTGACGACAAGCTTGCTCTTGACAAGCCGCATGAAGGTGAGGTTGAGCGCCACATCGACAAACAGAAAGATAACCTTCTCGCAATGATCCCAGACCCGGTTGGCCCGAATCCATGCCTGGCTGATCTGAAGCCGCGCGGGGATCCAGATGATGAATACGCTGACGTTGATGATGCCGATGATCAGAGCGACCCCAAGCCTCATCTTTCGAGCTTTCTCGTCGTCGTACATGATCAGAGATATCCGGTTGGCCATAATCTGCGTCAGGCCTTGAACCTGAATCGTCCATAACATGACTGCATCGGGCGGTTAGTTCCCATTCATCTTCCTTCAAAACCGACTAGGGCCTGTGATGGTGACTTACGCACTCCCAGGTTGAACCAGAGACTCGAATATTTGTTAGCCAGGCGACCCTTAGCATGGCCAAGACGGAACATCACACCTTTCAGGAATCCAGTTCATGGTGTACGAGAAGCTGACGGCAGCTTCAACGACACCAGCCATCCACACCAACCAGACCCATACGATGTATGCATTGAGCTTGCGCGCCCTCGTAATACGCCTGTATGTCTGCCGCAGTACCTTGGGCAACACAGAGACAATCATGGACATGGTGAAACCCCACATCCAGGACGAAAGGATGATGGCGTGCAGTGTTGGGTCAACCACCCTGAACCATGGCGGGACCAGCGTTCCGAACATTTTTGCTGAACGTTAGCACCTCGGTCTCCCAGAGGACAGCGAGGCACGAGAAAAGAAAAAACGAGTGCATCTCAAGCCAGGATGCGCGAGGCTTAGAACAGATCTCCCTAATAGGACATTGCTATTGCGATGCTGTCGAGAACCGAAGGAGTGTGGTGTTGGCGAGCGTAGACGAGTCCTATCGTCTGTCTTCTTCTCAGGAGTCGGTTTTATACCGGACGGAAGGATGCTGGTGTTCGGAAGCTAGCTCCAGCTCTTCGTCCTCAATGCCCCGAATATTGCCACTATGGTCTCAAAGCTACCTTCCTAGTAAGCCGACCACACCCGAACAGAAAAAAAGGGCCCGCTGTTAAATGAAATTTGACGTCAGTCTTAAGAAATACCAACGTCAATTTTGTCCCAACGCACCCACACCCATGGATGATGCCTGTCACCGTGGCTGAGCGAATGCTTTCAAGCATTTTGGCGATCTGAGCTCGGACAGTTGATGGCAAGCCAAAACGAGGGGGCCATTTTTACATGGTTAATGTCGCCAGTGGCGCCACAGACGCCTACCTCCTCTTCTTCCGAGTTGCCAAGTTTCTTCAACAAAGGATAAATCTAGCGATCAGTGCCCTCCATCTTATTTCTCCGCCACATGGTTGCCTGTCAGGTACGGAAAATCTTTGGATGCCAGGGCAACGGCAACAGAGACGCTCACACCGCTTGCTTGCTTGTCGCCAAGACGGGTTTCCCAGGCCCCTATCTTCAACAACACATCAGGGCGTGTGGCTCAGTTGGTAGAGCGTTCGCTTAGCATACTTGGATTCATTCCTACTGTATGCGAAAGGTCCTGGGTTCAATTCCCAGCTCGTCCATGCATCACAAGCCTGCACAGGCTAGTGATTTCTTTTTGCGGGAATTTTGCTCTATCTGTAGGCCAGATAGAGCTGGGTGGAGCAGATGCGGCATCCAGAGGTGTGGATAGGCCCAGGAGTTATTGTTACCTCGGTGAGCACTTGAATCAAACACAAAGCACATTGACCTAAATTGGCCAGAAGTGACTTCAAAATGCTTCGTTTTGAACCGTATGTTCTTTCAGATCCTAATCGTTGCGGCTCGATAGCATAAATCCATACCGCCTACTCCTCCCGCCTCTTGATTCCAACATCCAACCCCAACGGCTTCCTCAAAAAGCCTTCCCTCGTCTCCATAACCTCCTGTCTCAACTCAACCTCGTACCGTCTCGCCCACGCCGCCACAATCAGCTTCATTTCCATTTCGGCCACGTTCCTCCCCACACATGACCGAGGTCCATAACTGAACGGAATAAACGCATTCTTCTGCCTCGGTGTCAACACCTCCCACCTCTCCGGCCGAAAATCGTCCGCATCATCCCCCCAAATCTCCTTGGAGTGATGGATCGAGTAAGTTGGGACGCTGAGGACCGTTCCAGGGGGGAAGTAATGCCCCTTGAACCGGACACCGGCAGAATCATCTGGGATTTGGCGCGGGAGACCGATGCCGGAGGTAGAGTGGACGCGGAGGGTTTCGTTAATTACGGCGGTGAGGTAGGGGAGGTCACGGACCATTTCGAAGGTGGGAACGTCGACAGTATCGGGGATAGCGGTATCGAGTTCTGCGCGCAGGGTGGCTAGGACGTCGGGGGTGCGTACCACGTGGTAGAGCAGCGCGCAGGATGAGTTGGAGGTGGTGTCGCTACCAGCGATGAGCTGGGTGAGGGCCTCGGCGGTAAGTTCGTCGCGCGGGAGGGGCTCCCCCTTTTCGTCGCGGCCTTCCATTAGGCGCTGGAGGAGGTCCTTGCGGTCGTTGGGTGGGGGGTTGTCGAGGCGAGACTTGACGCAGGCGATGGCAATGCCGGCGAGACTTTGGACAGCTTGGAGGCCTTGGCTGAAGAAGGGGTCGGGTATGTATTTTGCAAAGGGTTTCAGCTCGGGGAGGATACCTAGTGTGGCAGAGACCTCGCCGCGGCGGTTGAGGATCTCGATGGCCGGGGCGTAGATTGGGGAAGCATCAGGGGAAGCGCGGACTTCGGCCATGTCAGCGCCGGAGGAGAGCATGCCGAAAGGAGCGCCGAACGCCAAGTCGCCAATAACGTCGAAGGCGAGGTAGTTGAACCAGTTCAGGCAGTCGATCTCGGCGAAGCCATCGCGAGCCGGGGTGCGGCGGATAAAGTCGTCCCATTGCCGGACGAAAAGCTCGAGATTACTGTGGATATACGGCTCGAACTGGCTGACCGACTTGACCGAGAAGGTGTGCGCGACGATCTTGCGCTTGCGCGTATGCTCAGCGCGGTCCCTGGTGTTGAACAACCCGCGGCGGATGCTCACAAACGCATCATAAAACGACCTGCACGGTATCAGAACCCATTCCAACAGCACAGCGACCCACAGGCTACTCACGACTTCAAAAACCCGTTCCCATGCCCATAAACAACCTGAATGGCCTCATCGTCGTTGATGCTGACATGATTCGGCTGGATGCGCACAACCGGCCCCAACTTCTTGTGAACCTCATCGACCGTTCGGTAGCGATCGCCCCGCCGACACACCCTCAGGAGCCACAGATCCGAAAACTGCGCGGGGAAGGGCGCCGGGATATTCCGCAGGTGGCGGTATGTCACCAGGTACGAGATTAAATAGAAAAAGGCCGCGCCGAAGACCGTAACAAAGGGCGCCAAAGGCGAGAAGATCAGGTTGATGAACATCATCTGGGTGGTTGGTGTTGGGCAAAAGCTGGAGAAGGAAGGAGAAGGTGGCTGGCTGGCAACGGAGAGAGAAGTGATGGTTTATATTGGATCACTGTGTGAACCACGGATGAGAACCATCAGCCAGTAGTTGAGCAGGAAGGTACGATGGGTGAGATCTGCCGTCTCCACACGTCATGGTGTGGTGCTTTCCTCCACGCCCCACTCCCCCAGATCTCGCGGGCGACGCCGAGTCAACGCGACGCGAATGCCCCGACGCAGATGAAACGGTTTTCGGATACTACCCGCGGCCTACCCGACCGGCAAGCAAATTCGGCACGGCGGCGCACGGCAGCCCAAGGGCGACCGCGTACCCCGGAGTCCAAGTCATGACTTGGCGGCTTGGCTGTGGCACGCCTCCGCGAAATGCGGGGAGCGAGCCGCCACCTACACTACGGAAGCGGGGAACAGGGACAGGCGCTGAGTATACCACGCTAGCTCGGCTCTCTCGCGACTCCGAGGCAGCCCAGTGCCCGCGGTTGGTGTGCCTCGGAAGGTGGCCGTGGGCGGGTGAGAGCCGAAACCTTCCCCCTTCAACAATGGGTCAGGCGAAGTCCCCGTCCGCAAAACATCAGGCCAGACGGCGCAGCTCCAGCGTGAGTCCGCACAAACATCATGGGCTCAAGCGATGCAATGGTGGCCGAGGTACTGTCTGGTAAACATGATGTGTGGAACGTGTGGAATATAGTTGCTGTTACTAAATGCTAGTATCAGTGGATTCACTTTTGCAGTGTTTTGGTGCAGCGGTCTAGTTCGACATGATGCGTGTCTCGTATTGCATGTATACCGTCAGGAGTATCTACCTGTATCGTGATATCCTACACCCTAAAAATGGTGACAGCCCCCAAACGCCGGCGCCATGCCATGCGCCCCAAAAATACAGATGCGCATATTAGGCCTAGTACAAACATATACGCGCGAACAAGTATACCAAAGTCACGACGCGTCAGTGCAGCATGTATGAGAGATCGGGAAGGTTAGCGATAATCCGCCTGACTTGGTCGTCCACCTCCGGCTCCTCGTCCACCGATGGCAAGGCAATGGGCGATGCTATCTCGAGCGGAGTGGTAGGGCTGAATGTGGAGTCCGTCGACCCCTGTTTTGGCGCAGCTCGAGCTGGTGGTACAAGACCAGAGGCGGCGCCAGAAGAAGCCAAAGGAAGCTCAAATGCGGGACTTGATATTGCGAAAGACGCCGAGACCGAGGGTGTGGGCGGCACCGGGATTGTGGAATTCGAGGCAGCGGTCTGCTTTGGGGGTCCCTTTGGTGGCGATTCGAACACAGAAAAGTCGGCAACCGCCCAAGGATCGGCCAAAGAAGACGGTGCAAGGGTGTCAACGGGAGTAAACGCGCTTGCCTCGCTTGGTTTGAGGGCAGTGACGCTGCTTGGGGCTGGAAAAGAGAAAGCTTCGTCTAAGCTGAGGAGGCCGCCGCCTGTGGCCTTCGACTCTGACGGAGAAGACACCATCTCGCCCCAGTCGTCATCATCATCCTGCGCAGCCGATTGTGGGAGGGTGTCGCCTGGAGCAGACAGAACTGGGGGAGCAGGCTTCTCGATGACAGCAGGTTTCTGAGGCGGAGGTAAAATGGGCTTCATTGGTATCGTGATCCGGTCTGATGGTGGTTGAATGACACTCGGCAACTGCGTTTGCGGAACGGAGGTGGGTGAGTTGGAACTCCAGCCGAACGTAGCGACGGGGGGCACTACCACGCTCGACGGCCGATATGAAGTCCCAGATACTTTCCGTTGCGGATCGTGCAGACTCTGGACTGACGACCCCCTTATGTGCTTCTTCCGTCCAAAGACTGTGTCCAGGGTGACGGGCTCGGCTGACGAATCCCAGCCAAACATGTTCTTTTGCGTCTTGGAGACACCACCACCAAGGGTAACGCGCCCTGCGATGGAATCCTCCTCCATCCACCGCCGGACGATCTTGATTGTGTCTACCCGGATTGCCGATGTAGGCCATGTCACTAATCTGTAGTTCTCGTCGTCCCCTGCGTTGTGTTTCCGGGACGACCCCATGCGTGAGATACGGTACCATGTCTTTCGTTCCGAAATTTCCGTGAAACTATCTGAGAGGATGTGATCCGAAATCTCGCGGTCTAACCCGTCCATTGGGTCGTTCGAGGTTTGTTCCAATTTCTCAAATAGTTTTCCCACGATGCCCAGGTCAACGTTGAAGTTAACGTGAGCGCCGCTGGAGGCTTTCTTCTGACCTTTTGTAAAGCCCCGGGTAGATTGGGGTGAGGAGACCGTCGTCGAAGCCCCTGACCGGGTGCTTTGCCTTTCCGGTTCGGGGGTCGTGGGTTGTTCGAACGCGGCCGGTTTCTCTGGTGTTTTTGGCCTTTCTGTGGTGTCTGGGGCCTCCAGCTGCTCGTTCGTGTCGCCATCCTCGAAGTCCCCAAACTCAGCAGTGTCATCGGAGTTGTCATCGTCGCTAGCGCGGAACGGACTCTTGCTCCGGTCAGGCTTTATGATAGGCGGTTCCTCGCTCGCCGCTTTGGCAAGACCATCAAACTTGACAACAAGCTCGAGCACCTTTCCGGATGATTTCCGTATGACCGAGTGTCGCGTTTTTGCATCCTCATCGATCGACGTGATCGGTGAATCTTGGCGATCATCGTATTGATCCGTATCGTCGCCGGAGGGCGAGGAGAACGGAGATTCATGGTTTTGCTCCGCTGATTCCACGCTCAGCCGAAGATCATCGCCATGCGACGTCTCGGAACCCGCTCCATTCTCTGCCGGCGCCGTGGCCTTTGCTTCCTTCTTAACGCGCACTTTCGTCAGGCTGCTGTCACGGCATTCGCTATCTTTACGAGGTTCTTGGTCCAAACTCCACCTCGGTTCTTTGCTAATTGTTTCACCATCTTCAATGTCGACGGGTGATGGTGGCGCATCTACCACCAGTCGAGGGGTAGAGATGCCGTCAATGGACGGGGAAAAGTCAGTAGACCACGGATCGGGTGATGGCGGCCGAAGATTCGATACACTGGCAGATTTGGGGAGGGCGATGCTCCCGGGCCAAGCGATCGGGGTGGCCCTCCCAAACTCGTCGTCTCGAGCGGGGGTAGTCGGCTTTGGACTCGGCGCCGTCCATCCACCACCCCAGCCTGATGTTTGTGTTGGCCCCGGAGTGTCCGGGGCAGCCCAGTCCCCAAACCCGTCGTCCTCGTCAGCCCAGGGCGATTGTCCCGAGATGGCTGGTATCCTCGGGGAGCCGGAGGCGGAAAAGAAGGCGCGGGGTGGCGGCTCAAGATCGGATCTCGTTGACTTCGTTGGCGACGGGGGCTGCTTGTATTTTTCGGTGTCTGCTGCCGTCCATGGTGAGCCCCATGGATCGTCCATTGCGTCTGGCGACAACTTTCATGTTGCGCAGTGCGAGCCCCTCCGTGTTACGTGCAGCGAAACATGTCGCTTCCCAGCGCGAAGCACGCCAATCGTGTGTGCCCGGATGGCTCGGGGCTTGTAGTAGAGGGACAGTCGAAGGCGGCGCGACGACGACAGCGACTCGCGGGTTGTAGTGGGGCGATTGCCGACGAGGTCGTCAGTTGGAGCGATGGCGATGGAGCTTTGGCGATGGAAACAAGATGTCGGCGCGCGTGGCATTCTCCTGCAGATTGCATGATGTGTGCTGGTTGGCTGGACGTTTTTTCTGGGAGCTTGGGGGCTCGAGCGAACCCGGCGCATTTGCATCAGATCGCCGCATGCCTGTCCGTATTTGCCCACCTGATTCATTGAGCCGCATCCATCATCACAACACTGTATTATTGTAGTTTGCTTTGTTTGTTCGAACACTTGGCCGACCGTACCCCCGGGCCGTACGGTTCCAGAGGTAGACCGCCGCCGGCCGACGCCTCGTTGAGGAATTAATACTGTGCGACCTCTCATCCGCACTGGCAGGGGCTGAAAACCAATGAAAGAAGCTTCCAACGGCGACCAGGGCTCGGGGAGCTTCGCTTTTTTCCCTTGATCCGCGCCGTCCAAAAGTCCAAAGACCTCCGCGACGCGCACCAAGCGTTTTGACACGCAGATTCCAAGGATTATGAACAACATAGTAGATACGGGGGCAATTGGCTTCTGAATCTTACACGGGTTTATTAACAGAAAGTTCCTCCGCGCTGCGCTTTGGTGATTCCCCACATGCTGATAAAGCAAGCCGATAGAGACCGATGGAGGGGCATTCCGTCTCCAAATGCCAGTGACAAATTCGCCTTCGACAGCCCGCCTCAAAAATGGCGTCGCATCACAAGAGCCAGACAGCTCTTCGAAACACTGCCTACACGGACCAAAGCCAGCGGCCACTTTGAGTTTCTAGCAGAGCAGTCATGTCGCTGTCCAAGATCAAGCACATCGTCCTGGTGCGCATTCCAGCACTCCCTAACCCCTCCTAACCCCGCCACAGGGATCGCCATCGTGGGACTAACTCTTCCAGGTCCTCTCAGGCAAGGGCGGCGTTGGCAAATCTTCCGTCACCACCCAGCTCGCGCTATCCCTCTCGCTTGCAGGCCATTCGGTCGGTGTTCTCGATGTCGACCTCACAGGCCCCTCGATGCCGCGCATGTTCGCCATCGAGGATGCAAAGGTGACCCAGGCCCCGGGTGGCTGGCTGCCCATCACCGTTCACGAAGCCGACCCCTCCTCCGGCCTCGGCTCTCTCCGTGTCATGAGCCTCGGCTTTCTTCTCCCCCGCCGCGGCGACGCTGTGGTTTGGCGGGGACCGAAAAAGACAGCGATGGTGCGACAATTTTTGTCCGATGTTCTCTGGGACGAGCTCGACTACCTCCTGATCGATACCCCTCCCGGAACAAGTGACGAGCACATCTCCTTGGCAGAGACACTTCTACAAAAAGCGCGGCCTGACCAGCTTGCTGGCGCCGTGGTCGTGACCACCCCACAGGCCGTCGCGACGGCAGACGTGAGGAAGGAACTCAACTTCTGCGACAAGACTGGTATTCGGGTGTTGGGCGTTGTCGAAAACATGTGCGGGTTTGTGTGCCCGAACTGCAGTGAGTGCACAAACATATTCATGAGTGGCGGGGGAGAAGTCATGGCCAACGACTTCGGGGTTCGGTTTCTCGGACGCGTCCCGATCGACCCACAATTCCTGGTCTTGATCGAGACCGGGAAACGGCCGAGGTACCCTGAAGGAACGGCAGTCAACGGGCAAGACATTTCAACCCCGGCTCAGGAGTCTAGCGGGGTAGAAGACACGATGGATTCTGCACTCTTGGTCAACAAGTACCCATATTGCTCTCTCGCTCCCATCTTCAAGTCAATTACCGCGGATGTAATATCTGCAGTGCAGGCGGCAGCGGGATGATACGGATCTCAAGGGAAATTACCGCGGAAGAAGGGCCACGTGCAAAGGAAGGGAGGCGCCAACATCAGAAAGCTACAGAAGGAAACAAAGATGCAGAATACGTAGAGGATGCCGTCGTGGATGATCTCCCCAGGGAGTCCATTGCCGAGAAACAGATAGATGGGGGCCAAAACTCCGGCGTAACCGATTTTCGGATGCAAACGAGCAACTCCGTCGAGGGGAATGAAGGCAGTGCTCTATGAAGTGAGGTTGATGCCACAAACGTTTGTTGACGGATGTCGGGGTTTTTTTTGGCCATACGCCGATGCCCTCCTCATCCCACTGCTAGTGCAGATGTTAGGGCTGTCAAACTCTCAAGCTGCACGGGCTAACAGCGGGGCTTATGCTAGAAGGGTCCACCTCGTAAGCTTCTGCTCCACGCCGCCCGCACCGCATCCCACCTTGGTATCAACATAAAATTTAAAATCTCTCACCGACTGCGCGCGCGACCTTGTACAATTCCCTCTTCGCCTGAAAGCGCTCGCTCGCAGTGCCAGATATCATCTACACCACAGTTGACTCGCGACCGCAGTTGTCTGCCCCCCAGAGCATCAGCCACCGAGTCCCGCACTTGACAGCCACGCCGCTGCCCAAAGCATCGCGAGCTAGAGATGCGCAAATCGTCCTGAGCGCGCCAACCCAATTACCCCGCCAGCGCAGAGCTACCGGCACTGCCCAAATTAATTCACTCCCCGGTATCACAACTGTCCATGAGCCCAGTTGACCTGCTACGATTCCTCTCCAAGCCAGCAAAGTAGGCGCCCCACTACCTGTCACTCCCGGCCTCTTGGACTTTTTTGCTGACCCAACCGCGGCAGACCCAGATAACACCCGTCCATCCATCTGCCCCACCACCGACCGCATTCTCCCTCGTCGCCATCACGGCTTCTGCGACCAGACTGCCCAAAATTACGTTCACGAAGCTCTTCGGCCTTCCTATTCGCGCTCGCCCTCCCTAACGTCGGCTTGCCAGACGTCCACAGCTATCAACCTCACATTGCAGCTGGCGACGCCAGCACACAACAAAACACCACAATCCTGTGGGCCTACTCTCTCAAACGAGCACCGCAAGGTCCGTTTGAGCGGCAGCTAGTGTCCCGCGGACGCCCCCCACAGCAGGCTGCTCCCAGCCACCGATCCTCCGAGATGGTCAACCCAGGGGTACCCAGCGACTTCACGTTCTCGCCCGCGGAAGGGACGCCCCATCTCACGATCAACCATGAGATTGCCGCCGACTTAGACTCGACCAATGCCTTCGAGGGCCCCGAGAAGCTGCTCGAAGTCTGGTTTGCGCCTAGCCCGAAGGCTCTGCCGCCTGGCGTCAAGGAAAATGGCCTGAAAGCGGTCAATCCCTCCATCTGGGAGGAAATGCTGGACCTGGTGAACTGCAAGGTTCTCTCGATCGTCAACTCTGAACATGTTGACGCATACCTGCTCTCCGAGTCGAGCATGTTCGTTTTCCCGCACAAGCTCATTCTCAAGACGTGTGGAACTACGACCCTGCTCCTCGGGCTGCACCGCCTGTTGCGCATCGCTGCTGTCGATGCCGGGTTTCCGTTCCACAACGCCAAATCTACCGACGACATCCGTGCGGCTGCCACCCCTCACCGCGTCTTTTACAGCCGCAAGAACTTTCTCTTCCCCGACAAGCAACGTGGTCCCCACCGAAGCTGGAAGGAGGAAGTCAAGTATCTGGATGACATGTTCGACAACGGCAATGCGTACATGGTGGGCAGGATGAACGGTGATCATTGGTATCTATATATCACATCACCCAACTCAGCTCTGACGCCGCCGCAAACCCCCAACCCCAGCGCAACTGGCAGCCCCACTCGCCTCTTGAGGATCCCAACCGGCGTTGTCTCGCCCTCCGCCGTGCCCGGAGAGGACAACGACGACGAGACCCTGGAGATCCTAATGACCGACTTGGACCCGGAGCTGGCAAAGCAGTTCTATCTGGAGCAAGCGAGTGCGGTCGCCAGCGAACGGGCAGCTGCAGGCGCAGGGCCCGGCCATGCGGCCGCCGGAGAGCCGGACTCCACTTTCGATGTATTCGAGAATTGCGGGGAATCCGACAGCAAGGGAGACCAAGCCACGCCCGCCGAAGACTTGACCACGGAAGGACACGCGCTCGGCACTGTTGTCTCAGACACTTGCGGTCTCTCGGGCGTTTACCCCAAGTCGATTTTCCCTGATGCGCGCATCGACGCGTATCTCTTCTCGCCTTGCGGCTTTTCTGCCAACGGTGTTGTTCCAGCTCCGCCCATGACGGATTCCAGTGCCACTAAGGCTGCACACTACTTCACAGTTCACGTTACGCCGGAGCCCAATTGCTCCTTCGCATCGTTCGAGACAAATGTTCCGGGTGGACAGAAGGGGCGCGACACGGCCGACGTTGTTGAACAGGTTGTCAGCATTTTCCGCCCTGGGCATTTCAGCGTGACTCTGTTCGAGGCCAAAGGTCAAGTGAGCAATCCTATGTCAACGAGCGAGGACGATCGACGACGCAGCTGGTGGGGCAAGGCTGTGAGTCAACGCATGGAGCACATCAACGGATACCGACGTATCGACCGTATCGTGCACGATTTTGAGGACTATGATCTTGTCTTTCGGTTCTACGAGAGAGATGGGTGGTCTGGAGACGGAGGCGCCAGAGTTGGCGAGGAAGACTAACCATTTTCCTGCCCTGCTCCTTCAGGAAGGTGTGCAAGCAAGTGCTGAGCCGGCCAGTGCGACATGAATCTGCATCGCGTCGCCTCCTCTTGTCCTGCAACTTGCGATCTTCAACCGTAAAGTTTCTGCGAAATGAAGATTACAGCAGTCTAGTTGCTGTTCCGTGCCCGAGAATAGATTTTGGTCAATACATACGGCATCGTAACCTGTTCATCGTGTTGGTCACGGCAGCATGCCAGTCCGTCGCTTATGTCCTGAAGAACTGCGCCTCCAGTAATAGAGCCCTCTTTTGGGGAATGGCACATTCCAGCGTAATCAGCCACAACGATTCCCAGCCCACCACTGATGTTTTTGGGCACATATTTGCGATGGCTGGGCTATCTATACCCACTTCCATCACATTGCAGTGGAATCCCATCTTGGAGTCACCCGCCACACAAGAAAAAGGGGGAAGATGCGGATGACACCGACCTGCCCCCGGGAGCATTGCTGCCTCGTTTTGCTGCCTCATGTCCGTTCTATAAGACCTGTCCTTCTCCCCCGGACCACCGTTCCCTAAGAATCACGATTCACCTCTCCCTCCGCAAGAAAGTCTTGCTACACAACACTCATCCTCCAAGTTGTCGGTTATTTACGATCCGCTGCATCTCAACGTTCACAAAATGCTCTTCGGCATAGAAAAAACACTCTTCCGATATGAAGACAACGGGTACAAGGACACCGTCCACTTCGAAAAATACTTCAGCACGCGCTACGAGAAATGGATGGTTTTCAACCTGGCCTTTCTCTTCATGGCCGCAGCTGTTGGCGGCATCTGCTCCGGCAAGTTCTTTTCCGACACCGACGTCAAGTACATCCCAGGCCAGTCACCCGCGCAATGCTTCGTCCTGATAGCGGTATGTCCACTCTCTCACTCCACCTTCACTAGCAGTTGGGAGCATCGTCTGACATGTTCTCGGCAACCAATAGTCAGGTATGTCGGCATTTTGCGTTGTTCTGCACCTTCTGGCGGCGCGTGAAAAGGACATCAATCTGTACGACATCAAACGCCACGGTGATGAGCGTGTGAATATCCGACTTCAGCAACGTTTCCCGCATTTCAGCCATGCCTGGCTGGTTATTCTCCAGGCATACGCACTGTCAATTTGGTTGATCGGGCTTGGCCTCACCAGCTTCGTCTGGGCGGTGTGGGTGCATACTGCGGAAGACCCTATGGCCAAGTATGTCCTCCCAAACATGGGCGCGAGTTCCGTGGGGGTGGTATTTACTTGTGCGTACCTCATCTCCATTGTGAGAGAGCGTCGCCCATATGCTCTGCCGTCGTGGAAGAAGCACCCCTACCGCGACAGGAGCGAATCCCCAACCCGTTCTGAGTCTTCAGTGGAGGTAGACCGGGTGCAGCCGCCGCAGGAAAACTAGGTGCATCCAGCGCAAGTGCGCCTGGAGTATCCACCGCAAGTATATCAAGCGCAAGGATATCAAGCGCAATGATGATGGGCTGGATGAGGAGCGAGGCTAATGAGGCACTGGTGCTTCATATGTCTAGGAAGAATTTGGAGGTACTGAGCGAAGGTACCTGTTGGGCCCGGTTCTGGAAGTGAGCGGGGATCAAGTCTGGAACGTGACAACGGGGATCCTACAACTACGAGCAGTGGAGGCATCCAAGTTGTGGTGGTCAGGCGACATAGAAAAGGCCTTTCATTGCTATCTTCACTACAGTGTGTACCTAGTCAGGTCGAGAATACTGCAGAGCAGTGGACATATTTACAAGTACCTTGCAATTTCCCAACAGTGATTTCCATGTCTTTGAAGTTGGACCTTTGGAGTCGGCCAAGAGTTTGAGACACTCCCGTCATCGTCAATATTGATCTTTGAATGCGCCGCTTGCTATGCGCATCATTGCTCCGACCGGGTAACGGCTGCCTCTCAACCTCTAAAATCACTCTCACAGCGTACCTAGGTAGTTATGAATGTCTTATCTTGCTTGCTTTCTGTCCGATTCAACCTGTGACAGTTTCCCTGGCCCCTTTTTCGCACGGAGCAGAAACCTTTTCTTTTAGGCAGAGTCTTTATCCGAAATACGAACTTCGTTAATTAATACTGAAAACGAGCACGTAACACTCATTTTGGATTGGAAGGAAATCAGTACCAACCACCACAGCTCAGATTCAAACGAGATTTCGGGTTTTAACCCCGAGCAAGCTTTGTGAAGGGGATCTCATGTTAAGGGCGGGAGGCGATGCGCCGCAGTCACACGTGCCCAAGCGGATGGCCTCACAGTAAGTCTTGGTCCGATCTTACTTGCATCACGGTCCTGTGGTCTGTGGGCGTTTGGGTGCGGGGTAGTTGGAGACTCAAGCCCAGGGACAGCTGGGTTGAGGGGTAAAATAGGGGATTGTTGAGAGACTTGGAGCTGGCTAGTAAAGTCTCGAAGCTTGTTTCTGCGTGTTGAATGCGATGCTTTTGCTTTCATTGGCTGGAAAATGAACCTTGGAAACCAAATGCAGCCCGCGAGCGAATAGGTATGAAGGGCAGGGAAGCCGAACCGACAGAGTCAAATATGGGTAATATCCACTCTTGCATTTTACTACGCCCGCCACGCATCCGCCCAAGCGCCTCACGCCTAGCAAACATTTGCATCAAAAGATTTGCCACGGAGAGAGGGAGGATCCCGCATTAGGACCCCGGACGTCTTCAAACATCCGATGGCAGGAGAAGCGGGTCCACTGGCCTGAGAATCTGCACCGATTTGGCCCCAGATCCCTCAGAAGACGGTGCACTCGCTGTGGCCACCGTTTTGCAAAAAAATTTTGGCTACAATTACTTTTGTCTTGCTCCGCGCATGGCCGCAACACTTGCAGCGAAAGTCAGGTGTTTGGTTGCACTACTGCGTGCTCGCGAAATAAGGTTGCAGATAAGGTTATCTATCCCCAGATCTGAGGGATCTGATTGATCTGCATGTGATCCTCGCTTTATTTTTTTCGGGACAACTCAGCCCAGGACTCAGTTCTGGCATTTGCCCTGTCACCGTCCGATTGAATGCCTGCTAGCTGCCCGCAAGCAGACATCTGTTTGATCTAGGCCTCTTCCCCCCCCCCCACGTGTCCGCTCTTCAGTGCTGCTCCACGTGCGTGCGTGGCTCCAAGCCACTTCCAAGCCCTAGGCGAGAGCGGTGCAAGATTGGCTACCCGTCGCTTAGCGTCAGGAGGAGATGAGACTCGTTGAGCCCCTTTTGGCGGATTACTTGCAATTATGACGAATTGCCGCGTCGTCTTCCCACTCCTGTTGCACACCTGCCCACAATGACCCCTTGGCGGGAAAAATTCTCGTATCAGCGCGCCCAGGGCCCAAGGAGCCGGACGCTGCACCGAGGCTCGTACAGGCTAGAGGCGTTGCACCAAAAGGCCCAAGTGCCCTGTTTGACTGTGGATCCTGTTTTTTCTTGAAGCGACGTTCCCTTCCGTTTGCTCTCTCTTTCCAAAACCACTCACCATCACGGGGAGCCCAATCGACGCTCATTTCTCGCTTTCTTTCCTTTTAAATTATCCCCAGAGTTGCAGTGGACTAGGCCGGATCTCTATTTCGCACACATTACACCGCGCGACTTGGATCCCGCGTTGCTCGTTGCTAACGTCCGCCAACGTCCCCCGACGACGTCCTCTCAACCCGTTCCCTCCTGCCCCGCGTCTCCACGATGCAGCGCGACGGGGTCCTCACCGCCCGGGCGGTCGAAGACCACATCGCCAACGGGCACCTCATCGTCATTTTCGAAGACTCCGTCCTCAAGCTGGATTCCTGGATCGAGAAGCACCCCGGCGGTCGGCTGGCCATCCTCCACATGGTGGGCAGAGATGCGACCGACGAAATCAAGGCGTAAATAATTCCCTCACCCGATGCCGTGGTTCCTGGCACGTTTGCACTCATTCCAATTGCGTCAAACACTCGCATTGGGGATGCAGGCGGCGGCTGTTTTTCCGCCGTTCCGCCTGGATGCGCCGCACGGACGAAATGCAGGCTGACACCTCATGCAGGTCCCACAAGGAGAAGCAGTGGAAAACTATGAAGGCGTTCCGCATTGGTCGAAAAGCGCCGGGAATCTGGACCAACAGGACACCGCCAATCAGGGGCGGCATCTTCCGGAAGGCCGACGACGAGAGCGCGCCCTTGACCCTCGTCGACTCGATCGACTCGTCCGAGGAGAGCTCTCTCAACGGCAGCGTCAGCAATCTTTCCGAGGCCAGTGTCCCGACATCGCTTTCGTCGGTGAATAGCGTCGACGGCGACAGCGACGATGTCCAGAAGCCCGAAGCCGAGTCGCAGTGGAAGGACGTCGCGTCGGACCCCACGAGCCGTCGGACCGCCAAGGTGTTCGTCGGCAACCCGGCCGACTTTGCCACCTGGGCCGAGCAGCAGGACATCAATCGGGATACCGCCGCCTACCCCCCGGTCGACATCGCGACCCAGGACTCAATCGCGCAGAAGTACAAGATTCTGGCCGAGCGCGTCCAGTCCGAAGGCTACTACAGCTGCCGCTACATCGAATACGGGAAGGAACTTGCTCGCTACTCCCTCATGTTTTCGGCTTCCATGATCGCCCTGTCTTATCATTGGTACATGACGTCAGCCCTCTTCCTTGGTTTCTTCTGGCACCAGGTCATGTTCACCGCGCACGACGCAGGCCATCGTGCCATCACCGGCAACTTCGAGGTGGACTCGCTTATCGGCATCTTCATCGGCGATTTTCTGTGCGGTCTGTCCATCGGCTGGTGGAAGCGCAGCCACAACGTTCACCACCTCATCACGAACATGCCCGAGCACGATCCCGATATCCAGAATGTCCCGCTGTTTGCGACAACACCAAGCTTTTTCCGTGGCATTCGCTCGACCTACTACGATTTTAACTTCCCATGGGACAAGGCCGCTGAGATTCTGGTTCCTTTCCAAAAATACAGCTACTATCCTATCATGGGAATTGCTCGGTTCAACCTCTATCTGCTCTCGTGGCTGCACGTTCTCTCGGAGAAGTCCTCCGACATTGGCGGAAGCACTGCATGGTGGATTCGATGGGCCGAAATCGCCGGCATGTCCGGCTACTGGTATATCTTTGGGTACCTTTTGCTGTGGAAGACGCTGCCAACTTGGACGATCCGTGTGGCGTTTGTGCTGCTCTCGCACTTCGTCACGATGCCGCTCCACGTCCAAATCACACTTTCTCACTGGGGAATGTCGACTTCTGATCTGGGCGAGACCGAGTCGTTTGCGCAGCGCCAGCTGAGGACGACTATGGACGTGGATTGCCCCAAGTGGCTGGACTGGTTCCACGGCGGTCTGCAGTTCCAGGCGGTTCACCATCTGTTCCCGCGTGTGCCCAGGCACAACCTGAGGAAGCTGCAGGGGCTAGTGATGGAGTTTTGCGAGGAGACAGGAATTCCGTACACACTCTTGACATTTGAGGACGGAAATCGCCATGTTTTAGGGCGGTTGGACGAGGTTGGAGAACAGGTTAAACATTTGATCAACTGCCAGAGGTACATGGCTGAGAATGGCGTTACGGACTTGCATTAGAGTCATAGAAACACAACGGCGTAGAATGGGGTTTGGCTTGTTTATCACATACGGCCGAGGTCGGCATTGTCAGTATTTTCTTTGTTAATTCTTCTGAGTTTCTGGCGGTATTTTTCAGAGATACTTCCCAAGCATCCAGCTCGAGAGAGGCTGGTGGGTTCGCCCAAATAAAACATCTCAAATCACTTTGATCGTTTCCGTCTAATTGAAGGGCAGGACATAATGACGGCATGCAGGGTGGGAGTACCAATGTCAATGCAGGTACTTAACCGTAATTGTCCAGTTCAACAGGGGCGGAAATACGGACTTCGTGTGACGCGTTGTGACACGGGGTGCTACCAGGTCTTGGTCTAATAAAAGGGAACATTTGGGGGCCGTTGAGTCTTCCCATGTTATGCTCAACCCTGGCAGGCGGGCACTTGCTCAATACTCAGGCCGTTTGTGTCGGCCTCAAGAGGACTCTGGCCGTCTCGGTGGTCTCAATAGGGAAGGAATTGTGGAATTACATCCTCCCTACGTAGCTGGCCCTCATGTGCACGCCAAGTCAAAGCCGGAAGGAGCACGTGTTGGGCAATACGGCAAGTTACCTCTTACCATTCCTTTTAGGTTGGAAATGATCTGAGTAAATCCATCTCAGACGGACCTCGCACGACAATCTGTTCGTTCGGAACACTGCAGGAACAGCGAATCAGATCACAACCTCCGAAGGCGTGCTAACGGACACATCGAATCCCGTCATAACAGCCAATCCATCGCCGGGCACCATGATCGTCACAATAAAGAATTAACTCAGATCTTCACACAACTGACGCGGCGGCATTTCTTCCTCTCGAGGCACCCCAGCAACAAGTTCCATTGTACAAATCGCCCCGCCAGTCCCGTCCCCTACCTCAAGTGGATCGACCCGATGAACCGAAACCGAAAAAAAGCGACCCCAGCATGCCGAGCCATGGCTTCTCCACAGGGGTGACAGTAGGATCGGCGTGCAACGGGTTCTTCTTGTTGCTCACCGCAGGGGTGGTCGCCACCGTCTGGAGGAGAAGGCGAAAGGGGTATCAAAAGCCACTGTACCGGACGATCGAAGGAGAAGGGCAGTGGATGCATATGCGGCACATTCGAGTGAATGGAGTGGAGGTTGAGGTTGGTGTCTAAGAAGTGGAGGATATGGTTCTAGTTACCTACCTACCTATCTACCTTAGGTAAGGCATGAGATATGCGATTCGGCTGGTTGCGAGCTTGATAGTTTGTTTCTAGCGATATCTTCAAATACACAAGTTGTTTAGAACTGGATCTTGAATCAGATATGGCTTGATGTTGAGCAAATCTAAATCAGGATGGTTATCAATTCTCCGGCAACAAGAAACCCGCACTTTGCTGAGGTCAACTTCTCCTACGCTCTTGGCAGAAGATGACTCTGCAACAAAGGAGAAGAGGAAATAGACAGTTATTCTAGTTCCATTAAGCATCCGTCACATCCTTGACACGTTGCACATCGAGTGTCTTGCCGCCATATGCTGCAACAGCCTCGATGGTCTTGTGAATCGCTTCAACCTCCTCAGGCTCGATGCCGACTCTCAAACAAGCCCTCAGATGCCAGTATGTCGGCCCATGCAGGTTCTGTGTCATGATGGCTGGGAGAACAACCAGCTCCGTCTCCTGCATACTTAAAATTCGGTGATCCGAAAGGAAGAGCCCGTACGAGACGTTCACTGAGATCCAAGCTGTTGCCGTTAGCAGCCGGTTGTGACGGATGGACCCTCGTGCTGTGGATACTCACGGATATCTCGATGTGACTCAAGTGTCTTCACATGGCCGCCCTTTTCGCTCTTGTATAGCACCTTCAGGACGTTTGCTGCTCGCTCCGAGGTCTCTGGGCCGATCTGCCAATCCTCTCTGAATGACCAGGTTAGCTTACACCCAGTGTTTGTGAGCATTCCAAGTTGTCTGCTCACCTAGAGCAGGAATAGTCCCGATCCTCAGGCCTCTCGATCTCCGATATCGATGTGATGGCCTCAATGACAACAGGAATTCCGTTGATGATGATGCACTTGACCAATGCCTCCCTCAGGCGACGAACAAGAGCCTGGCGAGCGGCAGACGTTTGGTATTGAGGCTGGGCGACCAAGTGCTCGTACAGTCGGCCGGCGAGTTGCTGCTGTCCGCTGCCAACAAGTGATGCAATCTTTGGGTTGAGGGCGGAACCATCAGTAAGTAGCCAAGGTCTTAGGAGCGAGGGAAAGTACCACGGTCAGATACCAGCCGTGCTCACGGAAGCGTGGCGGGAAATCGGCTTCCGCTGTTTTGAACAGCTTCACCAGCGGCTCTCGCTTCGAATCCATGGGAGCGGATTCTGTGTCGAAATTGCTCATCATTCGCGACGCGAAAATATTTGGCTGTAGAGATAAGATACAGTCGTGGGAGACGAGAATAAAGGCGTTGCAGATGCAACAGCTCTGGGGGACGGCTCTCGCGGCTGGAGTGGCAGAGTTGGGCTGCGTTTGGGCAGAATCAGTCGAGCGAGATCGGAGTGAGCGCGAGGGGACACATCAACATCCTCCAGCAGGTCCAATGTATGGGGACCCTGAGATTCAGGCGGATTTGGAATGGAGCGAAGCTGTGGGATGGAAATAACATTTGAGAGTAGCAGCCAGTACGCTGGGTGCAGGGTGAGTTTGCTGACACAAATGTGGCAAAGAGATGTGGCAAACGCTGGGATCGGATGGAGGGGCGGGATGTCTTTCCTGCCAGCTTGCAAGATCATACCTGGTTGAATCACACGTCACCCAGTCTGTTACGGAATAACGCCCAAAATCAGCTGATCGGATGCAAAAATGCGCTTCATATCTCGGTAGATGCATGGGTTGTTGCCGCAGAACACTATGAGGTACTTAGGTGGCATATTATCTTACACAAACTGAACCAAAGCTCCAAACAGTCATTTGCTTTCATTGAACATGCCCTTTTGCTTCTGCGCTGGTTCCCATATTGGAAGTATTTTCTACCCTGCCTTCGTCTTGCTCGGCGTGTTTGATTTGTTTTGCCAGTATTGATAGTCTCTTTGCCAGGATAGGGATGAATAACCTTGCCCAAAGAAGAAAGAAAGGGATCCCAAAAAGCTGCCAGTGTAGATAACGCCACTCACTGCCATCTGGGCTTTCATGGGGTTTGAGGCTGCCATGGCTCTCTAAGTTATTCTTGTTCTCCGATTGCTGGCTCTCTGGCTGGATATGCTCGTGCTCAGAATGGGCTGTAGATGAATCGAAATCCTCCATGGTGGTTTCTTTCCCCACGGCCGTTGTTGAAGATGCCCAGGTTGTGTGGACTAGCCGTAAATTGTTGGTTGATCCGGCGAGGGAAGTGTGTGCCTTTGTCAGCTCGCCGATAGATGGACCATCAGGAAATCCACCAGCGACATCCTTCAACCTATTTCCCGTAATAGGGATTTGCCGCAGACGACCTATGGGCGTTTTCAGGTCCACTTCATGCTCCTCTAGCATCTTGATCACGCCGTTCCTTTCAGCCAATTTGTCCCTGAGCCCCACGGCCTTTGACAATAAATGCTTCTTGGGTAGGTCTAACCCGTCGAGCGACACGAAGGTGAGCGTTGATTGCTTCTCTTTGCTGCCAGAAAGTCCAAATTTGAGTTTGTGGGGTTTGTGCTTGAGGTGATCCTTGAGCCCCAGAAGCTTCCCCTGAATTTGGACTCGGATGAAGAACAAGTCTCCGCCGTGCACGAGGGCAAATGCCGTGTGGAACTTGTTGGGGTGGTTCGATGGGGAGTCGAGCGAGTTTTCCTTCAATACCCACTGCAAGGTCCCGAATTGCGTGTGTCGACGCGGCCGAACAGGGTGTTTACCATTGCGGACGACACGCTTATCTCGTCTCACAGGTCATCCCCGCCACTTCGCTAGCATCCCCTAATTAATCCTATGCTGAGAGATCGGAATGTACATAGGCAGAACAAGGAGATTGCTGGGCGGATGAAGACCCGTAATGTGGGGAAGAAAGGAGAGAGAGACAAGGGTAGGGAGAGATACATGGATGGGGAAAGGGAAAAAGAAAGAGAAAGGGATAGGGATGGGAATAGGGGTGGGAATAGTGACGACGAGGAAACCCGGAGAGAGCAAATACGGTATCGTGTTGAGATGTTAGAGCGCGAAACACAGGAACTTCGGCGGTAAGTAGAGGAGGGCGACTCACGGAAGGAGGATAGCAGGCGACATGACTGAATCGACGGGGAGCCTCGGGGGGAAGAAGCGAGGAGGGCCAAAGAGCATGAGAGGGAGAGGATGGTGGACGATACCTATCCGCCGTCGCCGGGCGGCTCCCCGCAAGTGGAGAATGCAATTGTGAGGAGGATTACGACTCGTACAAGACCGTCTGTGGATGAAAATTTCACAGATGGCGGTTCTAGAGACGGGAGTGTGTCGGACGGCGACCAGCCGGATGATGATGAAGACAAAGGAGACGGTGTTTCGGTCAGCGTGAATTGATCCAGTTTCAAATTGTCGTAACTTTCAGCGCGCAACATCTTGCACATACTCTAGGCCAGCCCGCGCGTATGAGGCTCCCGGGAGTCTGTTGAACTGCGGGGGGTATTATTGGCTGAGGTCGAAGATCGGAGACGGTGCTGCATATGGTGGCGAGGTATGGGGATATGAGGATGTTGGGCGGTGCTGAGTGGAGAAAGTCCCGGTGAGGCTCGGGTTGGTTTGCCTAATCGGCCACTCGCCAATGCCTTCAAGGTGCGAGCAGTCAAAGTTGTGGAGGAACCAGTGAGAAATAAGCGCGGGAAAGCGCGCCTGCCAGCAAGCCTGAAGGACAAATCACGCCAGAGCAGAAGCGCCTCCTTTTATCTGAAAGCTGAGGATCCACAAGTACCACCCGCCCTTAAACTCGAAGCCGTCTTCGCAAAGCCTTTCACATTGGCACTGATACCGCTGTCAATGCTGCAGCGCGCGCACTGCGGCTTGAATTTATCACCGCAGAAATTTAGCGAATGTCGTTTAAGGTAGAGACCGCCTGCATCGCCGCGACGGGATACCGATGACCAGTCGGCCGTCGAGGGAAACGGGTGATTGGCACAGCGTTTTGAGACATGCATGAGGCGTCTCTTTCAACCCACTGAAAAATGCATTTACTGTTGACGGAAGCAGCTAGTTGGCGCGCGGGCTTGCCTGCCGGGCAGGAAGTTGGGCTCCAATCCCATGTCGGTCCGGCGGTCAAAGTGGGCTAAACGTAAGGTACTTGAACCCCAGGCAGGCGTCTACCAGCTCATGTGGGTTCCATGTCCGTCGAGATCCTCAACCGTGACAACGTCAGGTTACCCTGTTTGCCGACAAGATGTCCGACACCTCGACTTCAACCCCTGGATGCACGCCTGGTGACCGTAATGCGGATGCTCGGTCACCCCAGGGTCAAGAATCAGTCATCGTGGAACATCTTGCGGCAATTCGCGTGCTCCTTGCGGCAATAGCCACGCACAGCCCCATTCAAATTCCCTCCGAGGTGCTCCCACGACCCAGGATTAGCACCGGCGAGGCCGACCCGAATGAGACCCTCTACGACGAGAAGGAGGTAATCGACTACCAATTCCGACAACTGCCCATGAAGCTACCCCTGGAATCACCGGAATGGGACGACATGTTCTTTCCATTCACTGGAAAGCTTGAACCGCCAACTCCAACCATCCACGTTCCGACGCGCGATGGGCTTCCAAGGGGGAAACTGACCAACGTGCTGTCGTGGATGCTTGATGATGAAGCAATTCGACACGGTACATATGTGGACTACAGCGAGTTTGGTTATGACGTGGATGGCTATGTCTGTAATCTGAAGGAGCGCCCTGCGTTAGGGGTTGGTGGTCTCTTTAGACCAAGAAAGCCTTTGGGCTATCGTCCTCGACATGAAGTCGAGGAGCACATAGTGGGTTTGCTTCAAACTTTCTATGACACAACTGAAAGCCATACTGATGCTTTGATGGCAGTTTAAAAGAGAAAAGGGCGGAATTCTTCCCTCGCCGCTGTGGAAGGGACAGCGCTTCGGAAGGGAATGGTATGAGACGAGAAGTTCTCTTTTTGTCAAAATACACGAAGAATACGTGAAATAAGAACGACCTAGCTGCCTCCGTGTAACTGACATATTGTCTACCTTCTCTGTTAGGACATTTGGGTTGAATGGTGTGTGCGACAAAGCAATGCTTCCCGTCATCGCTCTACAGTTTTGTCGCAACACCGACTTTCGCAAAACCAGCGAAAACGACTCTTCAGCCTTGGTACGACGGCAGTTTGCCAAACAATTTTTGACACACTTCAGAGGAAGCTGGGAACCAAGTCGACACGCGTGGAAAAGTTCAGTTGACCGATGGATGGGGCCGACAAGGCACAGCAACGCTACGAGTCCACCCGAGGACCTCGTCTTTCAATACCATATGCGGGTCTTTACAACCCAAACGACGTTACAGCGACCAGGCGCTGGCATTTTCAGGGCCCAGGGACAACTGCCAGTTCCGTATGATGTGCGAAATTTGGACATTCTTGAGATTCGTTACTCGGTTGGAATGAAGACCACTTTGAAATCAGACTTACCCATCTTTTCCCTAGTCACTCTGGTGGACAAATCTACAGCTAGCAGTCTACAAGATCTTGGGCAGCTGGGGGACATCAAAAAGTGGACAGCATCGAACATTCACCCGTCAAAGGGGGCCACGGGAGTGGCGGCGTTTGCTTTTCGGATCCACTCGTTGCTCCCGGTCTGGGAGGCCAAATGGTCAGCATTACTAATGGAGATTGACAGAGTTCTCCAGGTAGATGTGAGTTCAACTAGAGTTCTTTAAATAATAAGGGAGCTAACCTTTATATTCAGCTTGCAAACATTCTGTCGCCGGATGGTCGGCGGGCAATTATGGTCGATGGGGTTGATCTTCGGCTGTCGGAGTTCTATTTCGCCGTCCTCCATATACTACGCATCGCCGCAGATTGGATACAAGAAAGTATGGACGACCTCGGCCGGACGGTGGAGCACATGGAATGGTGTTATTCTTCCTTGAATAACGAGCGGCTGGCCACCGGCGGATCGTCGCCCCCAGCGTTCAGCGCTCAGGACACGGCACTTGATTCGCTCAGACAGAACTGGGAGAGTGTGATATCACACCAACAACGTTTGGGGAACGCTCTGCTAGCCCGTATTGCAAGGAAGCAGGAGCATGTCAAGAGTCTCGGCGACGGGGTAAGGGAAAAATTACATCTTCCAAGGGTGCCATCTAGCAGCATCCCGAATTCATACTAACAACAGGAGTCTACCAGCTGTTTAACGGTACCTCTGTCAACGAAGCAACGAAATCGACACAGTTGAACCACACTATTTTGGTCTTCACTGTTGTGACCATCTTTTATTTGCCCCTCAACTTCATTGCGGTAGGTCACTGATCTCTCTCTTCTGAACTTTGGAAGTTGTAGCACACTTGATTCTAAATTTCCTAGGCTCTTTTCTCGCTGGGGCTATTCAACTGGGATGACCCGAAGCAAACAGTATCATTCGCAGTCACGATAATACTAGCGGCGGCAAGCACATACTTATTCTCTGGACTGTTGATCTTGGTTGTGCGAGATCCTGCTCGAAGACGCGGCCTCAGAGATCTTTGGCAAGGTTTCAAGAACACTTTCTTCAGTCTGGACTTCGGAGGATTTCTGGGTTGGCTGCAACGGAAGTTGTCGGATATCTAGGGATGGGTGGAGGCACAGGTATGGCCAGGTACCTGCCACTATCCATCCCGCGTCCATGTCAGGTAAGAGAAAGTACCGAGATTTTCATTTGTCTTTCATCAAGGGAAACCTGACGGTTTCTTTTCTTATTTCCGTAGTGGAGGCCTGGCGACTATGGTATAGGATAGACGGCCTCTGCTGCCATGAGGTTCAAAATATCAAGTGACGAGGGCGGGCGGCCGTTTTGTCTTTGTGATATCAACGTTTCAGCTTCGATGGATTTCACCGACAGTACATTTCATCATTTCACCATTGCATTTATGTATTTGAAGTCCGCTTCCGGTGAGATTCTACAGGCACTGTCCCCAATCGGACGTGCGAAATGAGAGCAGCTAAAACAATCTCTAGTATGTGTTGAAATTCGGACTCGAAGCTTGTTGTGTTGTTTGTAATCCGTGTCATAAAAATGAACAGACTCCCCCGCGGTCGCGGCCTGACTTGCGCATTGCCTCCTTTCCTGCTGACGTTTTGCGTACACTACTGTTAGACCCAAGCTGCTTACGAAAGAGAAGAGGGGGTGGCCTGGAAGTGCTGGCCAACCTCGCAAAATAGTGAAGCACTGTTTTGCAGCTTTCCAGATCACTGTAGAATTTGAAAATGTCGGGGCCTTCTTCAACCAGCCTCATGTGTCTTTCCTCAAGCTCCCTGTTCAGCTTGTCGTACCTTTCGCGTCCTCTCCCGCCGACAGTGTCCCACATCGTTGTAACAAATGCCACGTGAGGAAAGAACTCTTCGCCACATATCTGCTTGAAGATGGCGAGGTTGAACCTTGCGGAGCCGGTGAGTCTTCCATCGGTAATGCGGTGAAAGTAGATGGCACCGGTGATCCTCAGCGAAGGCATGTCTTTCAGCATTTCGGCAATGCTCTTGAGGCTGCTAAGGCTCCCCGGCGGCGAGTCCTCGAACCCTGGAGTGTCGATGAGAATGAAGTTCGCCCCGTTTAGTCTGAAATTGTAGTCCTTGCACTCAGTTGTGCCTTGGAATGGTTAGCCAACATCCATAAAGCAGCGGTGTTGTTACAAAGGTGGAACATACATGGCTTTGCGCCACCTGCGGCGCCAGTATTGACATTCGGGTTGCCAGTGGCATGTTTGATAAAAGTTGACTTTCCCGACCCTGTAGGGCCTAGGAGCAGAATAGTTACCACCGGCTCCATGACAGAGAATCCCACAAAATGGCTTTAGAGGACGATGTGGATGATTCAGGAAATGGCCATTTAGGCACCCGGAGGGGATGTGTCTGGTTTGTACATATCTACCCAAAGCACAAAGCGCGTGTCGCCATGTGCTGCGCATTTTTGCACCTTCGAGGCGCTCTATTGGCCGCAACGCCTGCCGCATTGTCCAACGTGTCGGCTCTGTGCTGGAGTGTACGTCCCAGATCTGCCCGACCAGTGCCCAACCGCTTCATGGCACCCAACGTCGCCCTGCTGACCCATTCCAACTCCTCTCATTGGTGAGAAACTGAGAGGTTACCCAACAAGAAAATGCGAATATATCCGATTCTTATCCCTACCCGCCAACCTGATCACAATATCAGGCGATCACAATATCAGGCGCTTTCGCACATTGATCTTTAGCTTGGTGCAGTACCATGAACCTTGCGTTTTGACCCGTCGCTACCTTAAGTCGACCTACCTCTATTGGCCGTTTTCAGATGGATCAGTCAAAGAGCGGCGATGTCCTAATCGCGCTGGTGGGTATAACAGGAGCCGGAAAGACGACATTTGCATCAGTCGCCTCAGGTCGGAATGACTTGGAGATCGGATATGGCGTGGACCCATGTAAGCAAGCACATGATACCTGCCCGCGTAACTCAGGGATTAAATGAGGGGCGGTGGAGAAGAAAACGTTAACCAGGTGGCAAATAACAGGTACTCAGGACCCCATAGCCATCAAATTTGGGCTGGAGAACCGATCCGTCATCTTAATTGACACGCCTGGGTTTGACGACGATGCGCGGTCTGACTTGGAGATTCTTGAGGACATCGGTAAATGGCTGGTCAAGGAAGGATATGCAAAACATCACCAACTTGATGGCCTCATCCTGCTCCACCCCATTACCCACAACCGGGTTGGTGGCATGGAGCGGAAACGAACGCGGCTACTCGAGAAGATTCTGGGAGCTGATGCCTACCAGCGCATCGTCATTGCTACTACCATGTGGGATGATCTCGCCTCTGAGGATGCCATGATTGGGCGCGTGCAAGGGCGAATAGCAGAGGGTGGTGTGTGGAGCGACATGTGCAAACAGGGTGCTACCGTCATGAAGCACTTCAATAACCAAGAATCGGCGTACAATATCATCCGACACATCATCAAGACTTCTGACAAGTCAGGGAAGGTCAAGCCTCTGCTGCAGCTCGAGATGCTTAGCAGTAATGGACGCGTCTTTGAGACCTCGGCCGGGAAGGAGGTCAGAGCTCAGATAGAAGAAGACATCTCACTCCTTACGAGCCAGCTCGTGGATAACCGAAAAGAACGCCCTCCCGAGTTTTGGCGAAAAAGCAAGAACTTGGTCCAGCGACGCACATGGAGAGAGTGGGACGAAGAGAGGCAGGAGCTGACAAAGAAGCTCGAGTATCGGCAATCTCAGTTGAAGAAACTGAGTGGTTTAGTGGTGAGTACTACCCCAGTATTCTAACTTGGAGATCCTAGACTTACACCCACTCACTCACAGGTCCGGGCAAAGCATTTCTGGGCCCGACTCTTAGGTAGGTAGGCCAAAAGAGTCAGTCCATCACCCAAACTTCACCAGCCATGTCTCATTCCAAAGTGTTTTCAGTTTAGATCAAAGTCCAACTTACCAAAAGTCTGCCCAATCTCAACTTGTGCTCTCACGCCGAAGACTCATAGAACCCCGGTTACAGTGTCGAGCAGAATCTGCCTAAAAGTGTTCCGCATGACAGGCGGAGCAAAGGTAGGCCTGGGGAAGAGCCGAGGCCTCGTTCATGAAGGGTGAAGAACCAAGTTCGTTGATATAAAACACACCCGGCTATGAAAACAGGCAAAAGAGCGAGCAGATTCCAGTCTTTTAAAACAGATGCTTCAACCCCTCAATCGTCCCCCTGAACCCAACCACCTCCTTCTCATCAATCCCCAGCTCCGCCGGGCCGACGAACTCCTCCGTCTCCGCCCACGGGTCACAGTACTCGCCAAACTTGAACTGCAGGCCCAGCTCCGTACCGGCAGGGCCCCAAAGCTGTGTCCAGGCCTCCGGGGTCGTCTCCATGTACACCCCCTTCTTGCCCGTGATCTCGGACCACACGTCAATCATCTGCTGGAACGACCACTTCTCCAGGGCAACGTTGGAGTATTTTCCATACGCCTTCGTCCCGCTGGCCAGAACCTGACGCACCCAAATGCCGGGGTTGACAGTCATGTCGCCCGACAGGAGGACCTTTGCGTCCGGCTTTGACGGCATGGCCTGAATCCACTGGCCGTTGCCAGGGTGCAGGATCGGCTTGATGAGAGGGAAGAATGCCATGTTCTGCGGGTAGTACCCAAAGTACAGATACGTGGTGATAAGGGCGAGATTGGGCAGCTCCGCCTTGATGCGCGCGTCAACATTGGCCTTGTAGTCCATATGCGGCGTGAGCAGCTTCCCGGCGGTCATGCGCTTCGCGCTCGGTGTGGTCGACCAGATGAAGTTCTCGACCGTGTAGGTTGCGGCTGCTGCACGGGAAATCTTCATGCCCTGCTCTTCCTCAATGGCGCCCGCCTCCTCGGGGCTCTTCCCCTGGAAGAGATGCTCCCACCAGTTTGTAACAGCGTACACAGCCTGCACGCCGTTAAACGCCTTCACCAAGCTGGCCTCGTCGTCAAAGCTGGCTTCCACGACCTCAATGCCCTCAGCGACAAGCTTCTGCGCCGCCTCGCTGCTCGCATTGCGCGTGATAGCCCTAACCTTCCACCCGGGCACCTTCTTCATGACGTTCACCACGCCGCCGCCTTGGCTCCCCGTGGCGCCGGTGACCGCAATAATCTTATCACCCGGCGGAGGCGCAGCCTGCATCGCGTCCGGCAGCCCGCTCCGCTCACCATGGACCATCTCGAACCACGGCTCATAGACCTTCTCCGTGCGCCGGGCAAACGCGCCGCTCTTATACGGCGGGAGACCCCAGTCAACGATCCCGTCGTGGGTCGTCTCGACGCACTCTCCCGTGCGGAGGTTCTCCTCGTCTTCGATGTACGCGTCATACGCCGACAGCAGGTTCTCCGGCATGGTCATGTGCTCGGGACGGAAGGCCACGGCAAAGTCGGGCATGGCGGGGGTCTCGACGCCGCCCGGCATAACGCAGTTAACGGTGATGTTATCCTTGAGGCGCATGATGGGGCCCATGGTGCGCACCCAGTGGTGGACGCCGGCTTTCCCGCTGCAGTACTCGGGGAAGGTGGCGCAGGGGTAGATGCCGATCATGCTGCCGGTGACGATGATCTTGCCGCCGGGGGTGGGGTTGTGGTGCATGAAGTGGCGGGCGAGGGTGGTGCCGTAGATGACGCCCTTGTAGTTGATGTCGGTTGCGGTGGTGTTGGGCTGCGGCGGGATGTCGTCAATGGCGGCATTGCGCAGGGCGAAGTTGTGCTTGGAGTCCTGGTCAATGGTGCCGGCGTTGGCGACCAGCACGTCGATGCGGCCCCATTGCTTCCAGACGGTCTTGAAGAGGTTGGCCTGGGATTCGTACGAGGAGACGTCCGACTGTACGAAGATGGCCGTGGCACCCGACGGGTCGAGAGCCGAGGCGACAGCGTTGCCCTCCTTCTCGCGGCGGCCCGTGATGGCCACGTAGTAGCCGCGCTTGTGGAGGCGTGCGGCCAGCCAGGAGCCGATGCCGCTCTGTGGGAGAGGTCAGTCAGGGGTATTTTTTGGAAGGATTGCGGGAGGATGCTACGAACCGTGGCACCGGTAACGATGACGACCTTCCTCAGGTCCTGTGTAGAGCCCATGATGTCGGCAGAGTAGTACTTGGTGGGGAGAACGGGAGGGACGAGCGGGAACTTGGGGGACTGGGACTGAGATGGTCCGTCGCCTCCCACCTCTTCGGGGGCAGCGCATATAAAGGCAACGACGAGACCGGGGGCCACGGAGCTATCGCCGCGCCGGCCGTGCATGACTACCGCAGGCACATCGCTAGTTTGCAGGGTCTATGTGCGGCTCAACCCGGAAAGGGGTTGGCATCACACCGCCCCACGCCCCACGTCGCTGTGATGTTTCTGCTGCCAGTCTGCTGCATCTATGCTGCTATGTCTGCGCTCAGCAGACTCCCGGCTCGGCCTCCCGCTTGCAGGCCACGCAGCACCTTTATTGCTGCTCGGGAGCGCTGCTCCTGCACTCGAGAGCCGTCCTGGGAAGAACAGCGCGGGCCCAGAGCAATTGTTGATGCACTCGAGCCTTGGCGACTCCCCTTGGCGGCCATCGTATGCAACCAGGCCCCGCTTCGCCGCTGACAGCTTTCCAGGGAAAAAGAAAGTCGGGCTCCATCGCGTGTGAGAGCTGTGGAGCTGCGGGCGAGACAGCGAGCACCGTTGCCATTTGGTGGCCACAGAACCGGGAAGCGAAGGATCCAAGACCCATCGCGCGACATCGAGACTGACCGGGGCGGTGGGCGTTGGCCGGTTCACCGTTCAACGCCTCTGCCGCCACATGTCTGATGAAGTGCTTTTTCTGTCCTTTTTCGTTAGCTCGGCAGTTGAACAAGGGCTGCGCAGGGGTGTGTGACGAATCACCCCCCCACACTAACAAGCCCCCACATTGACTTTTGCTTTTGCTGGCAGGCACGGCAGGGGCTGGAACGGACTTTCCCACTTTGCCTCATTGGGCCACTGTCCTCCATGCAGACACTGCAGGCAGTGGCAGCGGGAGGTGACTCGTACCGTTCTCGCTCAAGACTTTGGCCTGGCAGCAGCGCAGATAAGGTCGCGGTTTCAGGGGCCCGAATAAGAAAATGGGGGGGCCGACCAGTAGTCGCCTTATTATGCAGTGACCTAACCGTTCAGCGGGAAGCTGTAGGGGAAACACGAGCCAGGAAGCACGGACCATGGAGGTTGAGTCTTAGCCAATCATGAACCAAACTAAAGGAACCAATCACAGGAGTCCCGGAGGCTGGGACCATCGGGACACTGGGTGTCCCGAGAGTAGTTGCCCCCGGGACGGGTCCATCCCGAGGGAGGAGGACTCTAGGACAAGGTTAATATTCTAGTATGTAGGTCACTATTATCGTGCCCGCGATGTTAGGAAGAACTCTTGTTCTTCACGCTAGTAATACACTGTTCCTTAAGTCTGTGTCTACCGAGGTAGCGGGAACAGTACGCAGTGTACCCCGTCGAGAGGGCTAGCTTCAACCTTCAGCCTTGAGATCACCCCCAGCCTATAGACGCTCCGCCTTACTTCTTGTCTTAACCCCTTGGGGTGCAAGCCATAATAGGATCTTGGTCAACGGATAGACTTCTTGAAGAGACCGCTGCGAGGGGTTCCATGAGCTAGTTACTTAGATGTATTGTAGATAGGTACGAGGATAGGTGCCAATAATGAATAGTTCTGAGCCTTTTCTCCTCGGCCATTTCGGAGGAAGGAACTCTCCTAGAGCCTATCGCGACAGGCAGAAAATCTCGCAAGTGCACATCCGGTCTGCAAGACAGCCCGTGATAAATTATCTTAGATTGCCAACAGGAGTTTATTAGGTTGAAATGTGGCGATGGTTGAACTTAGACGAAGGTAGAGCTAAGGCCCGGACGGTGGGGGCATATAAAGTTGCGGCACAGTCAAGTCTCTTAGCTTCTGAGGTGGAAGAGGAAAACGCCGATAGGTGCGCTAGGAACTGTGCATAAGCCATTCTCGTGTAACCATGGTAGCCGAACAGCGCACCTCTGCGCCTTATTGACTACCTGGAGTTAGCCACACCATCGCTTGTATGTTCAGGAGTTGCTGTGACTACCTACGCCTCGGGGTTGGCCCGAGGCGTGGGCGTATTTAGTAAATAAAAAGCAGTTCTGTAAGGCATAGCGTCCACGTTGAGCAGTTGAGTTCGATGGGCTCTCAAGAAGAACAAATCTCTATATAAACACCACCGTTTCTCTCAATCCAGGTTTTCATCCCTTCATCATCATAGCAAATTAGTAGCACACATCTAGTCAGCAGCCCCTTAAAATACTACACACCGAGAAACTTATCTCTTACCCCCTATCTCATTCTCAGCATCATCATGAAGCTTTTCATCACCCTCGCCATTCTTGAGGCTGCCGCAGCCGCTGCTGTGGCGCCGGCTATCACTCGTGAAGTCGATCCGAACAAGTACACCGCCGGAGCTGGGGATCTTAAGTGGACAGGCGTTGCCAAGCCTGGCGAGGGGCCGATCACCCTCACGGGAACCATCGAGGTCAGACGCCCAGGAGCAAGCATCGTATCGCTCTCTGCTAACGTGGAAGAAAGTCCGTTTACGAGCAAATCCTCACCATCAATCCCAACTACGATGAGGAGGTGCTCGGTATCCCCGCCAACTCAAGCGCTGTGGCTGCTCGCGAAATCACAGCTCGGGATCCTATGAACGAAGCTGTATGAAATTCCTCCCCATTTCCCCCCCCCTACCTATCTAATGACGAGAAATTGCATGTGGCTGACGAAGATTCACATAGTCCATCAATTGTAACATTGCCGGCCTCAACACCATTGGCGCCGACGCCTACGAACAGCTGCAGTACCTCCGTGTAAGTCCTGACCCCCTCGCAACGCGGAAAGTGCAAAGTGCCTCGACGCTAACAGCACCTCAACAAGGAAAAAATCCGCGGCTAGGTCCTTCATGTCGGCCCTGGTTGGGGAACCTGCTCCCGCGTCTCGTGCTCCTGGAACACCGCCGTATTCCTCTGCAACGACGCTCCCCGCCAGCTTGACGTCCTGGCCAGAATCGTTGCCGACAACCTGGCTGGAATTATGGCCAAGTGCACCGACAGCACTGCCCTCATTGCCCCTTGCTGCGGTGGAGGAGGAGACATGACTGACTAGGTTCATTACGTTCGTGGACAGGTAAGCCCTCATCGTTGATTTCTAGCTATCCTTGTCGCCGGTGCCTGGACTGATAAACTTCCCACCTAGATCTTCTCCTTCGATAATACTTGGAACGTCATCCTCAAGCGCGACCATTGTTAGGCTAGGGAGTGAGGTGGGGAAGATGCAGAGGAGGTAGAGAGAGGACGGGTGTTAGAGAGAGGAGTGAGCCGGTGAAAATCTAGTCGTGAGAGAGAGGTTGTAAGCTGTTGGTCCATAAGCACTGGATGAGTGTAGGGATTGTCAAGTGTCGGGACACGGATATTGTAACGAGGGTCCGTGGGGCAGGCTTCAATAGCTTCGCATAGAGGCTTGGAACGTTTGGATTGTTTGGATACTGTGATAACTTCTATGGCCTCAAGGCCCTTGCTCTTCACTCTCTGGCTCCGCCAAGACTCCTCATTATACCAATTTTGTCGGATGCAGCCTGTGCTCAGTCATCCCTGTGCTCAATCGTGGTGCTGATGAGCAATCCTCAGCCGTGTGACAGAGGCAAGAAAACCTCGGGAGCATCGTTCACAACAAGGCTAAAAGCTCTTTGTTGGTTCAAATTCCGACTGGGGCCATATGCCTCCAAAGCTTCCTATTCAAACGGCGGGTATCGGGAGTCACAACGCCCTACTATGAGTGTGGAGAAGGACGGGAGACTAATGTGGTGCTAGGCCCCACCGTTAGCTCGAACGTGGAGGAGAGCTAGGATCTAAGCACGACGGAACTTTTATTCTGTCCTACAGAACACTAGTCCCTCAGCTGCACGGTTAACGGGGAGGATCCTAAGCTGGCTAATGGACTCAGGAAGACTGGGGATGTACAGCTTGGCAGGTAGCCAGTGCGTCTTCGGCTGCCAGCTGATGATGACTGGCTGCAAAAATCGGCCCTCCATCTTGAGGGCAGCTGCCAAGGACGCAGAGGGGGCCGGTTTCCTGGACCAATCATCTCCGCCCATGCAGGCCCCCACGATCACGCGACAACCGCTCGACACATCCCGCTCAGCTCTACCGCGGTGAACCAGAGGGCTAATTTTCTCGTCCATTGGGCCTCTGAACGAAAAAAAAATCCATTAGTTCCGATTTCCCGCCCTGCTCTCAGCCCGGCCCGCCGCCCTGGTCGAACGCCGCTGCCCTGACCGCAGCTCGACAGTAACGCCGCACACGACTGGTCCGTGATATTCGCCCCGCGACACGGGGCCAGTTTCGGTCTCCTGGGGCTCAACGAGGCCTAGCGGTCTATTGAGCCTGGGATCGGCTTCCTTTTTACTTTACCTTGAATGTTGACGGGGCCAATTCTCTCGGCGAGATGGGCCCTACCCTTTTGCTAGGAAGAATCCCTGCCGAGGCTCAACCTTGGGAGCGACGGGGCCAATTTCGAGTGCCATAGGCAAGATGTTTTGGCGAAGGGATCAACACGAGGCATATGACGATGAAGGGTATAAAGCGCGAGGATGAGCTCTGGGTTCCTCCTCCGAGTCCAAGCACGGCGCAAAGCACAGAGATCCAGGAAACACTTCGCTCCGCGCCTCAACCACCTCTAGCTTAAGCTACCGATTTTATTTCGCGTTCTACACCGATCAAATCGGCTTCCCAATTTTCAGCAAGTCAGTATTCATCGCTCGTAGGAGACCCCTCTCTCAAAGAAGACTCTAACCATGATAGTTCTAGCCATGACCAACTCCGGGCAAACATCCGGTGCAGCACTGCTGTCAGTCAAGCGCCCCTCCCGGGGAAAGCCAAGCTACAACACGCCAGCATTCACCGGAAACAGCGCCATGGAGAACTGGATGCTCCAAAGCATGAAGGACGATCCGTGGAACGCGATTGGGATGGTATCGAGTGCCACCTCCCCGTCTCAGACTTTTCCGGAGGATGGGGGCAGCGATGGTTGGAGCACGACACCCGCTGAAGGAAGCGCTGGTTCCACTAAGGGCAGTCAATAGGATATACCGGAGGTTGATATACTGGGGGTTGGCAGGTTGATAGATGTTCATAGACGGTACCACTATGCTCCGCCCCAGTCACCGTGTTCTGTGTTTACTCCTGCATTATCAGAAGACGTCAAATGACCTTCATATTGTAAACTATCTACATGGCTAACATCGCTTCGACCACACCGAATGGTAATATCCAACTACCTTGTCAATGACAGCAATCACGCGTCAACAACAGCATACCGAAGCAGACCCATCACCGCCCCGAGAAGAATCGCCAGAGGGGCAGAAACTTTGAACCACCTCCCTCCAACGTAGCTCGTCGCCACAATAACAACCCACCAGGCGTCATCCCCAAGACTTCGGCCAGCCTGGAATCCCTCATCGATATAACCCACCAAGAAGATACGGTACACGGCCGTGTAGATCAAACCAACCGCACCCGCGTTAATCCCCCTCAGCAAAGATTTGACCCAGCGCCTGTTCCGCGCCCCGCTCCAGATGCCCATGGTGCCGTGCACGAGGATCATACCCGGGCTGAAGATAGCCACCCAGGCAATGAAAGCCCCGGCAATCGAGCTATACCCGCTGTTGATCGCTGTCAAGCTGCCCAGGAAAACGGCAAAGTTGAAGTTCGGGCCAGGGAACGCCTGGATCAGAGCGAGCCCGATCAGGAAATCACGCGGGCTGACCCAGCCCTCGGCAACGACGTATTCACGGAGCAGGGGGATGACGACCGGTCCACCGCCGAAGATGATGGTGCCGGCCAGATACATGTTGGAGAAGAGCCGGTATAGGAGCGGGGTTGGCTCTGGCAAGACGCTGCGCAGGACCATGGCGGCGATGAAGCTGAGGAAGAAGCACCCGATGATGACGGCACCGGTTTTCCAGGAAAAGCCGAGTTGCAGGTCCTGAGGGATGATGCGTGGCTCGTTCTCTGCCGTCGAGGCGGAGGCACCTGAGTCCTTGGATCTCGGTTCCGTTGTCGGCAGTTCAGTCTGCGGCTGGATCGGGCGCTGTCGGTCCTCGAGCTCTTGCTCGGAGGTTGCCGGCGCAGTGGCATCTTCCTCGCTTGGTCTCCTTTGATGGGGCGCAGGCTTTGGGGCCCTCACCCTCCTCAGTCGACCGAACAAGCGGCCGGTTGCCTTGATCGGTCTATGCACCCAGCGAAAGTCGAAGATGAGGGTGGCGAAGCCGGAGGCGAACATCAGTACGGGGAAGTACCACAACGCGTTGTACAGCATGCCGGCAGAAGCGCTGCCGAAGACGACAATTCTGGTCAGTGGATCAGTGATAGCTTTCTCAGACAGCTCGACGGCCGCAAGCGCAATCACACCGACAGTGGCCGAGTTGAGGCCGGAGAGAAGAGCGTAGACCGGTCTTGGCAGCGTCTCGGCAATGTTGGCGACGCCGATGGAGAGTCCGTACATGCCGATGGCGCCGGGAAGACTGCCGGTGCTTCGTTAGGTAGGAAGATTCCTTGACTCCGTAGTATCGTGCAACGTACCTCCAGAGCAAGAAGCTCAGAAATGCTTCCCAGAAGCCGCCCTGGATCAGGTTGATACAGTACAGCATCTTGGTGCTGGCCGGCCCAGATAGCGATTGGACGATGCTGAATATCTCCTGGAAGACCTGCTCGTCGATCCATTTCGCCTTTTTGACAAACTTGTCATTGAACTAGGACCTAGTCAGCGTCTAAGACGTTCCGGCAGATGCGCGCCCGCACTCACGATCTTGAAATGGACGGGCGGCCCTCCGAAGGCGGTCACACCGAGGTGCCAATTGTTCCGAAGGACCTTCCACGCCCGGAGCGCGACGGCGCGGCCTTTGCGGGGCAGTCGGCCCGGGGTTGCCATCGAATCCGCCATTTTCCAATGTCTCAGATGCGATGCGAATCGCGCATGCCACTCAATGTGTCGGTTGCGACGCAGGCGACACAGCACTGCAGCCAGACAAGAAATTGCTGCTGCGGGGAGATTTGAAGGTGGTGTTGAGGATCCGGGGACGTGGGATGGGCCGCCTGCATGTCAATTGAGCACTGGGTCAGAAATTTCAGGGGGGGTTGCTTTGCCATGGATGACGCGATAACGCCCCCCTCGCTAGCGCTGCCCACAGCGACCAATGGGCGCTCTGAGCCCCTCGAGATCACGTAAGAGCTTGGTTTCCGAACCGGCACGTTGGGAAGCTGTGGGGGCCGAATTGGCACCTGTCCATCACAAAGAGATGCTTTCACTTGGGTTCTGGGGCTGAATGGAAGACTGGCAGGACATTACCGGCAGCATTGGCTCAAAGGCGACGGGTGAAAGAAAAGCTGATGAGAAAAACGCTACCAAGTCAAGCTCATTTCCGGGACACCGAGTCTCACGAACAGCAGCAAGTCACCCAGAAGCCAAGCCGTCAATGGGTAGTTCTTGCGTAATATTCTCGAATCCGAAAACACTCAAATCCAATTGTTATGAGAGAAGAAGTAGGTACATGAATCCCCGCCCGATCGTAAAGCGCCCAGCCGCCTATCCTTTACAAACAGTAGGGCTGGCCGTTGTCCTTGTTCTTGGTGCATCTACATCGGGCAATGAGCTAGAAGGAGAGCAAGAGAGAGTTTGTTAGCTTCTGAAACAGACGGCGAATATCAGAGAAGGGAGGGAGATACGTACGTGAATCCTGCCGTCGGTGCCGCACTGGCCGATGTACTCGAACATGTCGTTGCGGTCGGCGATGTTGGCGTAGCAGGCATATTCACCGATCTTGTAACATTGGCCATATACCTGGCGAGCGACGATGCCCTCTCTCTCAACGGGGACGGACGTAAGTGCGTCGACATCGGGGGCCGGGGCGGCAACAGCCAGAGAGACGAGAGTGACCAGGGCGACGAAGAACTTCATTTTGGCGGTTGTTGGAGGACGTGAAGTCTTGATGGATGGTTGATAGCTAAAGGGGCTTGTTGGATGAGATGAGGAGGGGGAAACGAGTGATGCTAATGAGAATAAGCTGCTTCTTTACTGGAGTCCGGCCTGGATTATATACCAGTTTGTATTTGCGGTCATCGTTTATGGATGCTGTTGCTCTCTTATCCTCCTCCCAGGCCTTGAGTCTTTGGCACCCAGTCATGATTGAATGTGGAGAATTGGTGTTCCTGAATCCTTTACGGGCACGCTGGCAAATTATCTTGCCGCGGTTTCTGTTACATCCGTGGATGCATTGACTGTTGGTTGTTAGTTTACAACTTCAAGTGGAGGGCAGTCAAGGGCACTCCGGGAGAGTTCGGAGAGGCTGTGCAGTCCCTCTGTTCCTACGTGGCTCTTAGCGTCGGTATGGGGGTGTGCTTCTGCCGGTCCGTTGTATAATACAACCTTGGCATTATCCGATGTTCCATTGTGGTCGATGCTGAGAGTGGAGCAACCGGCCGACGAGGAAGCCGAATCCTTCTTTTAGTCGGGAAATTAGATCGAGGCGTTTTTGACCGCTGTCTGCATAACCCAGACCATTTTAGACTCAAGTGCCTGTGATCTCGAGCCACTGTTCTTGTTTCGCCTCGCCAAAAAGAAAAACAAAGACGCCCCCTAGGTACTTGGTGGTTGTAACAAGCGGCCCGCAATAACGTACAGGGTGACAATCGTGGAGGAGCTCACTGGAAAGTTCGGATGAGCCTCTGATCATTGGAACATTGTAAGGATAAAGCGAAACACTCCTGCTGAGAAACCCTGATTTAGACGTTTTCCCAGGATACCACCTAGAAGACGGCCCGGGGGCTTTTCTCGGGCCCGATGAGGATTGTTACAATCCTCTCGGTATTGCCCTCTTGTCATGATGCACGGAAGCAACAGGGGGTACGGAGTACTCCTGTGGGTTCTGTTTTGATAACTGATCAGTCAGAAAGGTTGACATTTTGTCCTCCAAAGATGCTGGGGAAGACCTCAATATTAGGGATCCTGAGATGTCCCATTAGAATGTAATTGCACTGCGATTCTCTAATCCCTGGTGGTTTCAGAGTGGGTTTTGCTCGAAAATGAAAATCGGAGCCCCTCTTTTAAATGAGTTGAACAATTGAAACCATCGCAAACAGCTGCCTTAAACACTGAGGCTGAACGGCGAGCTTCCTCTTGACGTCGAGTGGCAGAAAAATATGTGAGTTGTCGGCAGCCCGGGCAGTTGGCAGCAGAGAAACAAAAAGGAAAGTGGGGCTCATTCGTTTAGGAAGCTGCGTTTGAAGCTGGCAACAATATCAGTGGTGCGACGATCACGGGACTGCGAACAAAGGGCACGCTCAACCGAACTTTGTCGATAAAGACAGCTGGGGAGTTTTTCGTTAGAGGAATCTAGCATCAGTCTCCCAATTTGTTTCCACAAGCATCGCCAGAAGCCTAACGATTCCCGGTCGATCATCAGAATGGCCTCGAGTGTCGTCTACTCGGAGCTCTACCGTGCGGGCACGCTCGGCAAGACGCTTACCGACTCAATCGACGATCTCGTTGTGGTGGGGAAGCTGGAGCCCCAGCTCGCAGCCCGGGTTCTCCAACAATTCGACAAGACGATGGAGCAGGGCTTCGGCGGTCTGACTAGAGCCAAGACCTCTTTTAAGGGACGTCTCCATGTCTACCGTCTCTGCGACAACGTCTGGAACTTCGAGCTGCAGGATGTCGCCTTCAAGATGGAGAATGGCAAGAAAGTTGAGGCCAAGAAAGTCAAGGTGGTGGCCTACAGCTCCGACGCGAAATAGGATAAGCAACAAGGAGGAAGGAAACGTGCGATTTTCTGGTGACCAGTAGGCGCCCCCATGAAAATGCTGACCCTGTGTCGCGCAGTCAGGCTGAAACTTCTAGGGTCGTATTCGAGGTCATCGACCAACTGTATTGTCGTTGGCTGTCCGCCGGACCATTTCCTGCGTGCGGCTGCTTTCGGCGCGCATTCAAATCGCTTGCTTGTATACTAGGCTACGAGTCCTCGTCCGAGTCCTCATCCCAGATGTTGAGGTCGAACCTCAGCATCGCCTCTGTTTTGTACACGATTCCGGTATTACTGTACTTATATCCGTGGAAGTTGTCGCCAAATATTTCGGTAGCAGCGCTTACGAGGTAGTGAAAATCAGACTCGAGTACCACGCCTGACCATCCACCGTTGCTGTCCACCATGATCCATCCAACTGGCAGAGTGAATACTTGTGCCATGGCGAGTGTAATTCGAGATATGTTGGGTGCAGATTGGCACAAGATGTGCCTGTTCTATTGTGGTTATGATGCTATCTTTTCTTCCAAATTTTATATGTATCTTGGTGGAGCTGGTGACTAGCTTGAAGAAAACTTTACGTTGGCATAGAACGTGCTCTAGCAGGTTCCTCAAACTCAAACCCCAAACTCCATGATCATAACCAAAAGCCAGCGAGTGAGTTTGAAGTGTATTTAGCCTTCAGGATACCTTGTTTATTGGTGTAATTGGTGATGAAATGGTTAACTGGCCTGCCAACAAGGATGATGATCCACGGCTACCCGTGTTCTGAACAGCCAGTTGTGATGTTTCTCTTGGTCGGCCTCAAATACGGATGTGTTATGGCCGTGGACCCAGTACATGGGTGTGATTTCGACGCCGATTATCTAGCAGATACGTAGGACGTTTCTACTACTGTCAAAGACCATGATGGAGTACAAGGTGGATCAAGGTGGACGCCACGGTGCGAAGTAAACATGATGGACCGCACACCCGCGGCCAACTTCAGAGTGTACCAACAATCCAGCGATGCTATATAGGATTGGCAATTGGCGTCAAACTGTCTGTTTCAACATAGGTCGATGGGCTAAGATACATATGTGATACGCTAGCGCAGGGACCCGAGAAGGCCGTATTGGGAGCAATAAGAATGCAAGAAGCCGGTTCCCTTCCATCATTATTACCTGATTCTCGCCAAACCCGATTTCCGGGCCGAAGTCGTATGAGGGTGCCCCTTTGCAAGCCACACCAATCTCCAGGCGGGGCCAGGTAAGCTGCTAGAGGCCACGATCTCGCTTGTCGAGTCACTCCCATGTCTGCGGTGTCACCCGGCCTAACCAGTGTTCCGAGTTTCTCAACTGCTTCAGTGGGAGAAGGGACTCAGGGCAAGAGTTGCCGAGTTGGGCAGTCCGATGATTGTCAATTCGATACAGGGTCTCCGAGTCCACCACCTGAAAGTCTTACTCCAACACCGAAATCGCGATGTGTAAGACAGCACGGGAACACGCGCAATGGGAGCCTCCTACATTCCGCGACAGCTCAACACTGGCATGCTGTCGACGCCACAGTGGCAGGTTGATAAGGACACAAGAGCATCCTCATCTTTCATGTTCAAATTATCATTGAAGCTTCAAGTTATCACAGCAATTGCATCCAGTCTTGAAGCCAGACCTTTTCGCACCCACAACCACGCAACCCCATCTCCATCCCCATGTTCCAAACAGCTAAACCCATCGTTCTCCTAACAACCCTCCTTGATTTCACCGCCAGGATCCCCAGCGCCGTCGCCATGAATGGCATCGCCACGTACTATGGCGGGAACACCGCTGGGGGAAATTGCATGTTTTCATCATACTCACTGCCATCGGGGGTGTACGGCACTGCCCTTGCTGGACCAACTTGGAACTCGGCCGCGCAGTGCGGTGCCTGCGTGCGCGTGACAGGCCCGCAGGGGAATTCGATCAAAGCCATGGTATGCCCCTTTTCTTTTTCCCTCATGTGCAGTCTGGCCTCCCACGACGCAACACCACAACGCAACACCACTGCACACCCGTTCAATCCACCAGTGATTTCTCAATCAACACTCGCCCGAAGAGTGGTATCTCTGCCCATTCCCAAACAAGCATCCGCTCCCCATCCACAAGGTCCCCAGCGAACAACCCAGCTCCATCAAGGGTGGAACAACTCCATCCGAGTCATGGCCCCCTCCGCACCACATTCTGGCACCCCATCATGCCCACTAACGCTCCGCAACTCAACAACATCCATTGGCAGAGTAGCCAAGCGGTTAAGGCGCCAGGTTCAGGACCAACACACCTGAATTAGCATTCAAAAGAATACTTCCTGGTCTCGAGAGGGGCGCGGGTTCGAATCCCGTCTCTGTCATATTTTTGTTTCTCGTCTTCCTTTTTTTTTTTCGCTTTCAGCTGCGGCAAGCCGCTCTCGGATATTATCCGAGTCACATGGCTTGCGATTTGGGACCAGACACCGACTGACTGGCTTGTGCATTTAGGTGGTCGACCAATGTCCCGGATGCGTAGCAAACCAACTGGACTTGTTCGAGAACGCCTTTGCGCAGCTGTCGCCGTTGCAGGCCGGCATCATCAACATCTCGTGGGAGGTTGTGCCATGTGCGGTGACCACGCCCTTGATGGTGCGCAGCAAGGATGGGGCTTCGAAGTGGTGGTGCGTATCCCTTTTCACTTGATTTTATGTCCTGAGCTCGGTATCGTGGCTGACCCACTGCAGGTTCTCGATGCAAGTCGTCAATGCAAATAACCCTGTAACGACCCTTGAAGTAAGCACTGACGGCGGGAGCACCTGGCAGTCCACTACCCGCCAGAGCTACAATTACTTTGAGAAGACTTCCGGCGGCGGATTCGGCACCGACAGTGTCGCGTTGCGTGTGAGCTGCGCCAACGGTGTCAAGGTAATGGTGCAGAACGCCAATTTCAACGGAGGATCGGTGACGCAGGCTTCAGGGAACTGTTGATAGTTTGGTCGGCACGTATGGATGTTGCTGAACTTGGTTGGCGGGTATAAGGGGGCTGAGGTATACCATGTCAGAGTCATGGCTGTAAAGAGATCAAGGTCGGCATAATACAGCCAAGACAGCGGGGAGGAACAGCAGATAGAGAAGCGAATGAATTAGGCTATGTGCAGTAACTACTATGATCAAACTATTCTTTACAACAGAGAAGCGAATTGCGACATCTGGTCCGAAGCAGGGCAGTATGATCCGCACCTTCACGCAAGTATAAACAGGTATTATCCTAAGAGTAAATAGATTTCATTATGTATGGTTATCGAACGACCCAAGTCAGTCGAGTGGTATCCTTGTTTTTGACAAATGGCAAAGTACACGTCGCAAAACAAACACCGCCTAGACCATCGGCACCCCGGGTATCATGTGCCACCAACGCAAGAGACTTAGGCAGTCTTCTCCGGTTGAGCGCTCTTGAGACTATGAGTGCTGCCCGCCGCAGTAGCAGTGGGGAGGATGTCGCTAGCCTCGCGGGTGAGCTCAACATAGTCGTAGGCGAACTCGCCGAGCTCGGCATCATCCAAACCCATCTCCTCCTGCTCAGCAGTCACACGGAGCGACAGGCCAGGGACGAGGTTCATGAGGAAGAGGATGACGCAGGTAAGGACAAAAGAGTACGAGAAACCGGCGACCGAGTCCGCGAGCTGGTAGCCGAGCTGGACGTAGTTCTGGTTGACCCAGCCACCGGGGATCTCGCTGCCGCCATCGAGATGGGCAATGTAGTTGCTAAGGCAGAGTTAGCATTCGATAATCAAAGTTGGGCCGGAGAGGTACGTACGAAGCAAAGAGACCAGTCATCAGGTTGCCAGCAATACCGCCAATGGCGTGCTCAGCGAACACATCGAGACCCTCGTCAATGCCGAGAAGGAACTTGACCTTAGTTCCGAAGTTGCAGGCAATGGCACCAACGACACCGAAGACGACGGCCGCCCACGGAGGGACGAAACCAGAGCCGGGGGTAATGGCAACGAGACCGGCAATGACACCAGAGCAGAAACCAACAGTGCTCCACTTGCGCTCAAGGCGATAATCGAGCAGGCACCAGGTGAGGCCACCGACGCAGGCAGCAATGTGGGTGACAACGCAGGCCATGACAGCGCGGGTGTTGGCAGCAAGAGCGGAGCCACCGTTGAAGCCGAACCAGCCGACCCAGAGGAAGACCGTTCCGAGAACGACATGGGTGACATTGTGGGGGCGATACGGAAGGCCATTGACCTTGCTATAGCCGGTGCGCTTTCCGAGCATCAGGGCGTAGGCGAGGGCAGCGGCACCCGAGCTGATATGCACGGGGGTACCTCCGGCGAAATCGAGACCGCCCATGATGAACGACCAGCCATTGGCGTTCCAGGTCCAGTACGCAATCGGGTCGTATACGATGGTGGACCAGATGAAGATGAAGACGATCGCGGGGAGGATACGAGCGCGGTCAGCAGCGGCACCAATGGCGAGAGCCGGGCTAAGAAAGAACAGTCAGCTTATACGCCCAGGATGTGCAGTGGGGCGACAAGGCATACGTGATGGCTGCGAACATGCCCTGGTAGAGCATGAAAAGGATGTCGGGAATCTTGGAGCTTCCAACACTGGGCTGGCCCAACACCTTCATGAGACCGAAGTTGGATAGGTCACCGATGTAGGGGCTGCCGGTGTGGGAGAAGGTCAGGGAGTAACCCCAGAAGAACCATTGGAAGCCCACGACGGCGATCGAGAGCATCGACAGGAGAATGAGCGAAAGGGCCGACTTGCGACGGGCCAGGCCGCTGTAGAAGAAACCGACACCGGGGACCATCAGCAGGACAAGGGCCGACGAGGTCATGACCCAGGCGAAGTCGCCATTCTGGGAAACTGGTTAGCACGAGCCCATTGGATGGTCGGGCCGGCGCAGCGCAAGGCCAAGAAGAAACATACGGAGTAGTAGATGTTGAGGTCCTCGGTCAACGAGTCACCTCCGGAGTCAGCGATGCCGCTGACTCCCGCGTACTCGGTTGGGACGCCGGCCGACATGGTGATGGCAAAAACGCGGTCGCGGTGTCTGCTGGACTCGTGGGTGGCTGCTGGACGCGCGGTTGGGAACTGGGAAGGCCTTGGGCGTATGAAAGCTCAAGGAAGGGACTGATCGAACCCAAGGTTGCACAGAAAAGAAAGTTTCGGGACCTCGGTGGTCGGGGGAGCAGCACGGTAAATAAAGCATGGCCAGCCAGGTCCATGTCGCAGATGGGCCCCAGTCGCAGTCACAGGCATAACACGACCAGGACCCTGCCGGCCGGGTTGCCTGTGCCGCGCTGTCGCCTGTCGGAGCTTGGGATGCTTGGCTTGGCTGATAAGAGACATCGTTATTGTCGGCGAGCAAAGACCCCCATTCCGTTCCGGGACGCCTCGTCGTGCTCGCCAACATTCGAGGCCTGTGATTGGCCGGCCCCAGAGATAAGGAATTCTGGGCGGCCAGGGAAAACGGTGGGGGGCAACCGCGGGTCTCAAGCCTCCACCTCCACGCCTTGGCATTCCGATGTCCTGGATCGATTAATCGAGCATCGTGTGGAGTATGGAGAAAGAGGAGCTATTTCGAGATAGAGGGCGCCGCCTGCGAGCAAGATCAGCGGTATCAATGCTGACAAGCTAAAGCCATCTAATGTCCCTGATCGCGTTCTGCCCGAGCGTCCCGATCGTCGGACGACAGATGCTTTGGACGACATTGTACGGCGGTGTCGCACAGCATCGAAAGCTGGTCAGCCAGATGAAACGGGAGATGGGAGGCTTCCGAAAGAGGCGACGGAGACCGGCAGTCATTTAGCCAGGCAGCCAATGCATTCATTTCCTCCGACTTGAGGTCGCTAGGACTTAGTAGGCCAGTGTCGCAATAGGTTTTCGCGCTCTAGGGTACACACTCATAACCGCCACCGCGTCGAGGACATTTGTGAATAAGACAGGCTGCTCCCAAGGTCACTACCACGAGGACATGGGATCATCAATCTGTTCACCACTGCGAGGTACGGTACAGAGTGCACAAACCCAGCACCCCGAGCGCCAAAGCGTTGCAGACCATTACCAGGCCATCCCGCATGCAGGGCAGCGTGCCGCTGCAGGTAACCTGCGGCTGTTCCCCTTCAGGTCAGCTCTCGCGGCTCGCCCTTGTCCATAGCAATTAATCGATATTGCAATGAGGGGTCGCGACGCTGGTTCGGGACCATGCAATAGTGTTTTCGGTAGTGTAGTATCGTAGACGCTGTAGCGGTGTCACCGCGACGATATCTAGGTCGAAAATTTCGTCGTCTCGCTTCGCTTGCTGTTGGAATGCCTTCACTTGCCCTATATGGAGTCTCGAGTGTGCCTCGGGTGGTATTTGAGAAGGGGGGCATTCGCCAACACAGACACACAGGCCACAAAGTACTCACAGATCATGTGAGGTCGACCGCGGACCGCGATGCCCCCAGCGAATCCCTCGATCGCATCCCGTTGGGGTAAGGAGTCGAGTGGGGGATTGCGCGACAACGAACGCCACCAGCAAGCCTCCGATGTCGTTTGGCCGCCAGCTTGCGCAAGCGCGTTAGCTCCCGAGCCGATCCATCCGTCGATCCAATCGAGGCTGGCCTCGCAGAGCCGCTACTGCCAGACAGTTGTCGTCCGGAAGAGTGGCAAGTTGGCTAGCAAGATAAGACACCAAACAAACAAAATACGTGATCTTAACAGCAAGTATGATCTGATGGAGATGAAAGGCTGCAGATTGAAATCATGGACAGTAGTTGGTCCTGTCCTCGACATTACGAAATTCCATCTGCACTTGGCATTGCTGGCCCTCCTTATCAGGCTCCACAGCTCCTACCAAACTGCTTGACCTTTGCTAGCGCAGGCCATAGCGCCTCTTGCTTCGCCCAAACCTTGTGGCGCTCCTGACGCGGTTTCGCCAAACCAAGCCGCGTTGGGCGCTGCCGGTATGAACGCCTCTCGGCTAGCTCAAACGGTGGGAACGGATCAGGTTCATTTGCGCTCCGAGGGAAGCCTCTGATTGGCTGGAGGCGCCTCTTATCTCTCGGCGCTGTGGGCCATCCTTGGCATTGGGCTTGGCATGCCCAGCGTCCCAAGCACCGAAAACTCCGTCTTAGGGATATGAATCGACGCGACATGGAGTGTGTGTCACTGCTCTGGAGAAAGAAAAAAGAAGACGTAAGGCAGAGGAGCCGAAAAGAAAGACAGCGACCTCGTCAAAAGAGGCGAGGCTTCGCCAAATCGACGCGTCAAAATTCCAATTCAGGCCCCGATCAGGCCATAACCTTATCGAGGTCTGATAAGATGAAGGTTTGGCTTCCTTTCGACGGCACGATGAAACGATCCGAGGTCAGGACCGGATTGGCCAGGCCGCCACCATTACCCCATTTTGTTTGCTCGCGCTTGACTGCCCTTATCGCGACCCTGACACCTGCGAGGCACAGCAGCCCTTCTAGAAAGGTTCCCAATACGGTATCACCCATGTGTCCCGTCTGGGCTGGCGGTCTTGGCCAATGCTTGTTTTCCAAACTCCCCACCATTTTTGCGGAGGGGCGCCCCCTGAGATAAGACTGCATTGTGGTCTTTGTGGCCACTGGTGGACAGGGTGACATCGGAGACCCGGGAACTTTTCTTCTTCCCGCCCTTGTCCAACCGCTCTGTGAGCCCAGCGGGGCCTTCGAGCCCTACGGATATGAAATCGCGAGCCGCCCGGCATCGCGCCGCTACTTGTGCTCCACGAGGGGGGCTGCCAAACCGGGCAGCTGGACGGGAGTTCCACGCAGTGGAACCTGCTGTGTCCCAACCCCTCTCTGCGCGGATAAGAGGGCTCGTTCTCGGAGAGAAACGGCCCAGATCAGGGTCCATCTACTCACGTTACCTATCGCGTCCAATTCAGCTCTATCGAGCACCCCTCGGCCAGATCGATGATCACCGGCCCACCTAGAGTTCCGAGCCCCTCTCGGATACAACCCTCCATCCACGTCCCCAGATCTCGACCCTTCTAAACGCGCTCCTCCCCTCCCATACCTGTGTCTCGGCCTGTCTACCAGTTTACACATCCCACGTCAGCCAGCTCACTGCAGCACACCAGCGTCACCCAACCCAGAGTGCAGCTCCCCCTTGCCCACTCACCCGCGCGTCCTTCCATGCATCCTTCCATGCAGCTTCCTCCCCCTTCTAGCCCCCGACCTGCAGCCCGCCAGCACGCCTCTCGCCGCTACTGGCAGATCACGGGAGTGGAGAGGGTGGGGAGGAGATAGGAAAAGGAGACAGACAGGCTTCTCTGAGAGGGTAAAGCCTCTCCAGACAGCGTCTCGCGAAATCGGCATCCCCGACGTGCAGCAGAGTCACCTAGGTACCTAGGCAGATGGGAAGATTGTAGCGTACCTAGCTTCAGACATGCGCATACGGCCCAGGCATGCACACACACACACACTGGTCTGCCTCCCCTCTCACAGACAAACACCCGCAGCACCAGAAACAGCCTGGTGCCAGCCGCAGTATGGAAATACGCAACATGCAGCAAGCATCTCCAATCCAAGGAGAGTAGTTGACCAACGTAGCAACTGACCAATGACGCCCCCTCCCTTCAACGATCCTCCGAATTAGTATGCAGACCCAGGAAATGAGAAGCCAAACCACTCGCGTTCGCAAGCGCGGCATCACCCTGGAAGTCGGCACACGGTCACTGCGTACCTAGTCTCAGACTGAGATGCCCCATGCCCATATTCCTGGGTTGGGGGTCTCAGTTACACAGTTGAGTCTGCTGGGCGTCTAATCAAGAGCTCAATTTCTCTCTCGATGCTAGCGCGTGGGGGTAAACGAGATGGACATCCTTCTGCAGGCCCCTCAGAAGCCGATCACGTCATTGGACGCGACGGGATATTGGCACAGAAATGCCCCCAGCTTGGACTGTTTCCTCTCGTTTTCCACGCATAGACATGTCCGACTAGACGCCTCACTTGACGGCTGCTAACAGTGCAAACCAAGTAGATGTTCTCCAGCCCTAGTACTAACAGAATAAAAGTGTTGTCAATTATATTTAGTTATGCAACCAGGTGTGATACAATGAACGACCTCGACTTCCTCAGATCCGCGCCATGAAAAGACAGATGTTTCCGCCTCACTATTGTTTGTCAGTTGCTGGCTTGTCTACTAGGCTCGCGACCTTGGGCCTCAGGGGTAGACTCACAACATCAATCCATCGCGCCATCCACTTTTCCACGACAGCCTTTGCCTCGTCCACCAGCCCAAGCTCTTTTTCAAAGTCAGCAACATGCAAAACACGGAGATTACGAAATTGAACACACCGAGTAGAAGCTGCACGCTGCCCCGAATTCCGGACTCAAGGGCCGACGCGATCCAGGCATGCGTATAGCTCGTGTGCTCTCCAACAAAGATGACCTACTCCGCAGCGCAGTCAGCTTCCGTTCACTTCGTCAGAGGAGGCGACTCACATTGTTGTGTGTCTTGAAATACTCGGGAAGGTATAGCTGTTGCTGTTCAACCGTCGGATCCGCCCAGCCAGCGGCCTCGAGCGGATCAAGTTCCCAGCATACGCGACTGTACTTCCCAGTATACTGACTCCTGGCATTATCCCCATGTACGCCTACTATGGCACTCAAGATATAGCCAACGTGCTCACGTTCGCCCTTGGATGCCCACCAATTACCCCAACTGGGATCCGAGATGTATGACGCAAGAACAGCCGCCTTCCCCGTCCCATTGATGTTATACGACGGGTAGCAAATGATGCCAACGCCGGGAAACTCTGGTCCAGGAGTCCAGCAAGAGCCAAAGATGGGTTTAGATAAGTGTTCCCAGAAGCGTGTCCGGAACTCTAGAGCCACTTTGCATGCTGATGTATACGGGAGGTTCATGATCGCATCGCGCATTGTATCGCTGAGTCCATCGATTTGCCACCTCCTCAGGACGGAAAACGGGACCGCAAGGATACCGTAGTCGTGGGTCGAGTTAATGGTTAGCTGGGCGTGATTCTCATGGGTTTTGGACTGGAGAACCACAGAATTCGAGTCCGGGGAGTACTACACCCGGTCGATACGGCGGTTGAAGGTAGTTATGTTCTCGACGAGCGGCGAGAACGAAAGGGGTAGACGGTTCATCCCTATAATTATGGTATCAGAACATGAAACAAGCTGGCTATAAACGAGCTTACCGCCATCGACCGTGGTCCAGGTTGTCGTGTTTAGGTAGACAGTGTTGCACAGCTACCAATATACCTGCTTAGTATCTCCTCTTTCGTAGATCAGGCCTCGGCTTCGACACAGGCACGCTCACATTATCCCAAAAGGAGGAAGCCCCTCTTGCCGCTGGGGTTGGGTCGGTCCCGTTTGGCTTTGGTTTGGTGCTTAAATAGTTAGCCCTGAAAGCAAATTCGCTGTTCAAATCCTGTGTCAGCTTCACAAATCGATGGATTGGATATCAATAGCACAATCGCCTACCTCCAAGGTTCTCGAGGTAGGTCCTTCAAACCGGTGTCTGCGTGGTCGATTCGTAATCAGTACATATTCAATAGGTACCACTCTTCCAACGTCCACTCACCGATCCATTTACGATGAGCCTTAAACATATTGGTTGCCATTTCGACACAGAAATCTCGGCAAGGCAACGCGGTGTTCACGTCCCGAAGCAGCTTTTCCATTCCTGGCGGGCCTCCCACATGCGGCAAGTTGTCGCTCGTTTCGTACCACGGTATGAAGTCGATGCTTAGACTTTTTTCGTCTTGGTTCAGGTTGTTCATCTCGTTGGCAAGCTGAAATACGAGCTGGTGGTCCGAAATGTTGAAGGTATCGTTGCCGACGGTGATGGTTGTGGGCAAGCGCATCGGCCCCATCTCCTGGTAGCTATAGTCAAACGGCCCTCCGGTGAGATAGACGGTATGGACTCGTCCGCCGATTCGAGTTCCAGCTTCGATGATCTGCACGTTCGTCATTCCCTGCTGCACCAGACAGAGATAAGCCATGAGTCCTGACATCCCAGCCCCGACGATGGCAATGTTCTTGTTTTTCGCCGATGCAGCGTCGATTCCTGCGATCTCTGTGTTCTTTAGCAGTTCCACACCGTCAAACCACGGGCCCCAAACGTCAACCCCGGTGGAGTTGTCCATATGTACGCCGCGCCGAGCCCGCCGGTGGCTTCTCCGGTGTTGCATCGCCTCGAGGTCAAAGTTCTGCCGTTCACTGCGCCCGACAAGCAGACCCGTTGAGTTGCGCCATGCCGAAATACACCGGCCGGGTACAATATCCTCAGGAATAACCCAGATAAGTCTATCATGTGATGTGCTTGTCGTCTTGCCGATGAAGTGATGAACACCGTGCCCTCGGGAAGCCGCCTCGCAGGAGCCGTAGGTAAAATCGACGATCCCTTCGGTTGGACTTTGGTGTTGGATATGGATGTTGGTGAGGTGTGATTGGAGAATCGTTCTCGTTTCGATCTTCAGGGGCAGCTCGGGAATGGCCGAAACCGCGCTGGTGAGAAAACCGACCTGGAGGAGGCGGGTCGGTTGCATTTTGTGGGGATAAATACCCGATATTTAAGTGAAAGACTGATGATAAACTGGAGTTGACTGACTGTCTTCAGTAGCAAGACGGGTTTGTGGCTGGCCGATAATTTGCATGTCATTACCCGGGTCGTCCAGATCAACAAACGAGCCGAAGAAATTAGCATCAGTGGATCCTGTTAGTGTGTAGTTCCTTCCTTGGACGGTGCCAAAAACTACCTACCTGAGTATGGAAAGCACAGTGAGACATGCCAAGGGACAAGAACTGCTTAAGCAGGGCGGCACGATTTTGATCAGTTAAAATGCTGGACATAGCCTTTCATCACTTCCAACACAAGCATTGAGACTCGTTAGACCCCAAATACCCATATTGTTCTACAGATATCTGCTAGGGTCGATGTGTCAGTATGAGTGACTTCCTGCTAGTATTTTTCTTTTTTGGGAATACCCTTGCTCATTCCACACTAGCGGGATCATGGATCCGTTCCCACGGAACTACATCTGCACTCTCTCTGCCAGGAACGAGAGTTGTAGCGCTCGCCATGGAACTGAGTATTGTATCTTTCCGGGCACCTCTGGCCTGCACTGTCTCGCTGCGGACATAAACCTCAGGCCTCAAGAAACCTCAGGTCTCAAGAAACTGGCCACTTCTACAACGAGTCCTTTGCCTTCTCCATCATCACAGCTGAACAATGAATGCTATTGTTGCCCAGTGATATTCTGTGATTTGAATTGGAGTGTTGAGAGATAGTTAAGGAGATAAAGCTTTCGTCGGGCCGAGCTCCCAGTTTGCGCCCGGAAAACACGTGAACAGACCAGGCTCAGGATTGGGCTCTTTACCCGGAAGGAAAGGGCTGGGATAGAATGTTCGGGAATCGGTAAACAAACAGAGCCTCAGAAAAAGAAACGTTCTCTCTACTGTGTGAAAAATGCACAGGAAAGGCTTCCGTCACAGAGTTTCGGCGCAACAACCTCACATTTCTAGAGACCATGAGTCGCCAGAAACTGTAAATCACAAGCCACAAGCCGGCAATTAGAGTCGACGGTGAGCTATCCCACTTGTGTTTTCAGGACCTTGCACCCGCACAGTGTTGCACAATGCAATGGGCCTCCCATTAAATTAATCCCATCTACTGGTTCCAAAACTCGCATCCCATAACCGGGAAGGTTCTGCTTAATGTTAGAATGTTCTGTTTGCCCCCCACACACAGCAACTTGGTGAAAACCACTGTGCCATTATTGGGTGTTCAACAAACGAGCACTTTGAACTCGAGTGGGGACTTCCATGCAAGGCGGAAAGAAATACTCGAACGCGGATTCGCATCGCTCAAAATAGCCGCAAGTAGCCGGAGGCTGCGCAAATAGTAGCACAAATTGGGGAACTCGGACGATTTGGAGAAGCAACCTGATGGTTCGGTGACAATCCTTCCAACCTGGAATGCCTGGTCAGCGAATGAGGCGTTTTGGTGACACGTCCATCCAATGTCCCCACCAGCTTGGCCACGAGGGTGAAACAGCCACATGCCCACCTGCACCTCTTCTAGGCTGTCTTGGATCCATCACACCTCTTGCACTAATCACTGGTCGAGCAGCTTGGGTTTTCCTGCGGAGGCGGCAGACTGGCTGCCCTGCGGTCTTGGGGCGGTCCTGTCAACGTTCCTTCCCCCACTGTTGGCAGCCACCTCGCAAAGGCACACCACGCCCAAAAGAGGTGTGTCCCCCACAACGGGAGACGTGCAGGGAGAGTTGCTGTTTGCACCCGTCCATTACCAAATTGACGCCTCAGGTCACACCAGAGCGTGACTGCATCTCCTCTCTCGATTTTGCCCGAGGCGCAAGCCCAGAGCCTCATTTCCGTGCACCGCCCAAATCCAACCGCATGTCTTGGGCAAAACATTTCCTCGGCCCTGCGTTTGCCGCAACCCCCCTGAATAGCATCTATTCCCACCCCTAGGATCTGCCAAACGACTTTCTGCCCTCTTCAAAATCCGTCCGAGACCGCTTTCGTGAACACCGTCTCTGGTTGGCTGTGCCCGTTCCCGTCGTATCCCGTAACGCCAATTGCATGGTGCGTGCCTGCGACCCCTCTGCTTCGACAACCTCGAACCCCCGCCCGACCTGGAAGGAGGCGCTTGCTCGAGCGATTAACCACCAGCTTGGCCAACGACAGCGCCTTGTCTTGCTTCGCAGTGCTGCTAGAGAGAAGCGCCATAGAGGCTTCATTTCACACTGACGCGGGGATATCGGCTGGTGGACCTGGGGTGGCAGCCGCCAGAACTCTCCGCAAAAGGTTAATGTCTCGGCCTGCTTACGCCTGCAGCGCTCCGCGGTTCTACTCGGGCCTTCCTTTGGACCCTTTGCGCTATCCCATAGCAGAGACGAGCCGATAGTGGCCAGTACGTTCGCTCACTTACCACCGAGGTATAAGGTGATGCCAGGTACGTCGATAAGAGATATTCTGCTCGACGCGCTCAGTGCAGCGCGCTTGATGCCTTGAAGCTAGGGCTACCGGGCGCGCTGCTGGGCGATTCATCATTTCCCTATTATACACACTTCTTGTTGCTCCCCGTCAAAGTTTTTCTGTAAAGCCTAAACAGACTCCAGCCACTGACAATCCTCCCAGCAAAGAAGGGCAAGCCGCCCCCAAGAGGCCACAGCTTCAATATGGGGCCCCTCATGGCCAAGTTGGAGGAATCGATATCCAAGATAAACGGAAAGCTCGGGAGCTCGAAACGTCGCATCTCCGACGAGAGCCCTGCCACCAAACAGTCGAAGCAAGCGAGGATTTTGCCTGGGGTTGCGTCAGATTTTGCTCAGCCATCGAGCGCACCTCCCAACCTCGAGCCGGCAGGGTTGGAGCAGGCCGCAGCATCTTGGGAGACAGCCAACATTTACTCGCAGAAGGCTCTTCGGGGTTCTCAGGACTCGGCCAAACAGCTAGGTAGCTACCTATCTTCGATCACTCCCAATTGCGCACGCGAGGATTGGACCATCTAACTGAAGGCCTCGCAGATTTGTCTACATCGCTGGGCTCTAGCTCCGCGAACCCTATCGATCTTACCACCCCGCCGAGCAGCCCTCCCTCTCACGCATCACCGGGATCCATGGGAGGCAAATATTTCTTCGGTGCAACGGACCTAATGCCAAACCACCCGCATGTCGAAGCGCAAATCCAGATGGACGAGGCGATAGCTATGAGGCTTCAGGGAGACATTAATCACGAGCCCTCCGATCTCAACGAAGCCTCCTCGCATGCCTCTTTTGACGATGCTGGGGTCTTTGGAGCACCTCGAGAGCTTGATATGGACTTTGAAGCATCAAGCCTCGCGGCGCATCTTCGTGGAATGCGTTGTGCCAAGTGCAGAAACCCGATGCCGCTCGATTGGGATATGGTTGTGGCCCGAACGAAGGATTGCATGAGGAGCCCACCTACGACGAAGCCCACATCAGGGGGGAATCATCTGTCGGACACGGGCTTTCTTCACCCGTACCTGGAGTGCCCCAAATGCAAGCTGTGGTCTTGCTGCGGGCGGGGGTGCAAGAAGTACCACCTGGCTGGAGATTTCGAGTACCCGATTCATGCCTCCCGACCAGACCTCAAGCTCACTTGGTGCTGCGATGAGAGCCGGCTTTATCTCATATTCTCTCTTGCTTGTGGCCCCGATCCTCCCCGTAAGCAAGATCCAGTTATCAGCGCTTCCGCTTCGGGCTTTGGAGGCCGTTTCCGACGAGCCAAGGCGAATTCGGATCCGCTTTCATCTTCCTCTCAGCCGCCCGAAACAACCGCCGAGTCCGCGAAAGGAAAGGCGGCGACGAAGCTGTTGAGTCCTCTTAAAGCTGCCAAGTTGGGAAGGCCGTACGTATCACAACTGTCGAAGGGTACAGGATATGGGGGCCCTGAGTACGACCCCCGCCACCTCCACCCCCACGAGGTCCCAGACGCCTTGGGAACCGTGAGCTCAGGAACGGCAAACAAGAGCACCGGAAACCACCAGGTGGAGCAATACTTCTGGGCACTCGCAGCTCTCCTACCGTGTTACTCTAGGGATAAAGCTACCGAGTTCGATTACGCCCCACAGCCGACAGTGGCGTTTATGCTCGCCAGAAGCCCGCTGCTCAGCAGGGTCACCGAACTTATGCGCCAGAGCTCCGTTGAGGAGATGGCTACGCGCCGCTCCATATATAAGGAGATGCTGGAGTTACTGGATGGCATGGCCGGTCATACGGACATAATCCCTCTCTTATACCAGGACCAACTCCTCTACGGTTACGATGAGCAGCTCGGCTCCGTGGCATTCATTGGACTTCCATCGATCGCACACACACCTGACATTTCCTCCCCTCCGGAGACGACCCAATCACTCGATGCATTGATGCAGAAGCTTTCTGATCACTGCCAATACTTTGTTCAGGCTGCGTCGGTGCACCCCGAAGAGTTCAAGAATTCAGAGGAACAGGGTCTGTTGCTTTTGGCGAAGCAGATCATTGACTCGGCCGGAAGACTGGAGAGGGGACGTGAAGCGGCGCTTGCGTCGTTGCCGTTAGAGATGATGCATTCTGCTCCTAAGCTCGCAGCTCCCGTGTCCAGCGTCACAACTCGCGCGAGATTTGCGAAAGAGGCCGAGACGGCAGCCCAAGATAGAGCCAAAGGGGAGATCACGTCTTGGCACCGTGAAAACTGCGTCCGGGAGCTGCCAGACGAGAAGATTCTCGAATCATTCTACTTTGCGAGCAACGCCAAGGATATGAAATCATCAAAGTTGGCACCGGGCCGGATGAGGAGGCTTGTCAAGCAAATTGCGTCACTCCGCACCGACTTGCCCGAAGGCATCTACGTTCGCCACGGCGCTTCTCGTCTCGATCTCATGAAGGTTTTGATAGTGGGACCACAAGGCACCCCGTATGAGAATGGCCTCTTCGAATTTGATCTGTTTTGCCGCAATGACTTTCCTCAACGACCACCGGAGATGCAGTTCCGCACCACGGGTGGAGGGTTAGTGGCATTTAACCCAAACCTGTACAACAACGGGAAAGGTATGAATCCTCTGAAATGAGCGTAAGTTGCGGTCATTGTCGGTGCTGACATGCAGCAGTTTGTCTCTCTTTACTAGGGACGTGGTCTGGACAGAGTTGGGAGCCGGAAAAGTCAACAATCCTTCAAATTCTCGTGTCCATACAGGGTACGTCGTGCAGCTGTCACCATCGGGCAAAGTATAGCTAACGTTTTCAGCCATGATTCTCAATGATCAACCCTGGTACAATGAACCAGGTCGCGAGACGAGCCTTAATGAGAATAAATCCAAGAGCTACAATAAGACAATATGGCAGAGCACTATCCAGCATGCCATGCTTTACTGGCTCAATAATCGCCTGGCGCCGCCGGATCAAGACGCGATTGAGGTGCCCGCACGCCGAAGTGCTGCACCCAAACAACCCTATCAACCTCTCAAAACACAACGGCCCAAGACCCCGCCTCTGAAGACTCAGGCTCCGAAGACTCGGGCTCCGGAGGCCCCGGCATTGAAATCTCAGGGGGAAAAGGCGCCTTTAAATCCGCCTCATGCCTCTCACCCGCTGGCTCAGTCCCCACAGTCACTTTTTGCGGGCACGACTTCAGTAATACCCTCGCATCATTCGGCTATGGCTAGTGCATGGCCGCCTCCCTCCTCTAATGCCCCGATACAGGCCAGTCCGCTGATGAACTGGGATGGGACAGCAACCCACCCGTCGCAATTCCCATTCCCCGAGCCTTACATGGACTCGAACATCCAACTGTGGAACAAGCCGACCATGCCGACTTCCCAGTTGTACACACAGAATAACCCACATCAGACGGGAATTTACAGTTTCTGGTCCCTTCCAATACCCTACGATCAGACCCATATCCCCATCAGTGCTGCACACGGGACGCTTTCGCCGGCTGATAGGTCACACGGCGGAAATTTGTCCACACAATCTACGGGGCCGGGATTTGAAGGGAAAACAACGAGTTGGTTGCAGGCGCAGCCCCACCCCCAAGGGCTCACCCAAGCCCAACTCAATGAGCAGGGTAAGGATCTCTTCTTTGCGCCGTTGAAGGATCTCGAGGAGACGGCTGGGCACCAAAATCAATCGGTGCAACAACCCAAGGACAAGAAAAAACACGTCGGGATTAACCCGATTAATTGGGAAACGTTTGCCACCAAAGCAACCGCGCCGGGATCTCCGCCCTACATCACCGACCTAGTAGATCATTTTAAAATGGTGGAACAGATGCAAATGCAACAAGAGATGGTGTGGCAAGAGATGCCTATTATGCCCGGGGTCGGTAACAAGAAGTCTGATACTAAGCCAATCGGAAACACAGTCGTCGATAGCAGAGATGACTATGTCTGGGGCGAGGTCATCCGGAAGCACTTCTCCCTGAAGGGCAACATTATCCTGATCTCGGCGAAGAAATCGCCATACAACACTCCGTCTGCAATTCTAAAGGAGTTGGAGGGTCGTCTGAAGAGCTTTGGCTTCGCGTAGGGAGAAACTTCAACTGTCTTGGCTGTCTAAGAGGGGGTACGAGAGGACGGCGTGACGATTGGAGAGGGACAGGCGGAAGAAGATTATAGCCCACCAGTCAAAGTGGTTTGGCGACGCATATGAATACGGCGAGCGGGTTGAGAGGCGGATGCCTGCCATATTTGTATGGAGATGAGATCGGCCGGGATGCACAGAGTGCTATGACGGGTCTTGTTCAACAGTGCATCACCAGCGGATTTTCTCATGCGTCATTTTTTTCTCGCCACTAGCTCATGAGGCAGGTTTACAGTAAAATTCTTTTGTTCTCTGGTAAATTCAGCGGACCATGTTTGCCGAAACTGTTCCAGATGGCCTCTGATACGACGTGGTGATAAGCACAAGTGTGGGAAAGTACGTTTGTCTTCTAACCCCTAGCAATCCTACTATTGATGAGGAAGCGATTCGAACCTTATCAAGGATGTTCCAGATACGGGTTTAAAGTTGTGGTAAGAGTAGGCAAGATCACCGCACCTGGTGTTGTTGACTAGGTCATCACAGCATGGTTCTCAGCTCCGAGTGGGAATTGGGGAGCGGCTTATATTTACCTGCATCAAGACCAGTTTACCCCTATTGACCCCTGTCAAAAACGCCGAGACTCCACTAAAATAACAAACTTTCCTCATAAGCCTCCACGAACACCCGGAAAAGCAGCATGCAATGCGGTATTTCTACTTTATCCCATATTCTCACAATGGCGGGCCAAATGGATCATCCGGCTTGGTTACCTTCCTCCTCTTGGTATCTCTTGGTAACACATCCCCAAAGACGGAGGCGTCTTTCTCAAGCGTCGCCTCTTTGTTCTCGGGCTCGTCCTCTTCCGAATCGGACTTGTTCCCTGCCTGTTCTCGGCGCGCTCGTTGGAGCTCGACAAGATTGTAGCGGTCGGGGTCTCGGCACTTGCTCAGCTTTTTCCTAATCGGCTGGATCTGTGCCTTGTAGACTGCTTTCTGTGGGGCTGTTAGAAGATTACCTGCCAAACGGCTTGCGCCTTGCGGGCGGGTGTACTCACATTGCCCCAATGTTCTCGGCGCTCGGGTAGCTCTTTCGCGAGCATCTCTCGGCAAGCTTCGACTGTCCCAAGCACCTTGTCCCTTATATGAGATCCAATTATGGCTTCTCTGTCCTCGACCTTCGGCTCTCGTCGGTTTGCCATGGGGGCGTCGCCAGTCGCCATCGGGGTGCCGGGGCCGCTATTTGTAGGCGGCGCAACGTAGTGGAACGTGTGCGATATTAGGCGCTCGGCGAGCCCGCGGTCGGCGAGCGAAAGGGCAGCGAGCATGATCTGGCTTGGAGTGTAGTGGAAGTAGGCGTCGGTTATTAGAGGGCTAAAGCCCAAGATCTCGCGAGCGCGTCGTTCGGCGGCGTTGATCCGTTGCTCCTGTGTAGCGACTGATATTAGCAAGACGATTCGCCGTGATGGGGAGGCTGGGTGTAAACCGGGGTATACCTCAATGTCGCCGAGTCTCCTGAGCTCCATTGCCGCCCCCTTGAGGGCGCGAAAGGGGTGCTTCACGTCGAATGCGAAGCGGATGCCCTGACATAGAAGATACTCCCCAGCGAGGATCTCCTCGGGGCGGTCTCGACCAAATTTACTGATGAACCTTGTTGCGCGAACCAGGTCAGTTCATCCGCCCGAGGACCGCGCGCGCGGTCGGACAGGGGCACTCACTCTCCAATCCTCGGAAATATGCCTTCCGCCTTGCACGCAAAGAACAAAGCAACGATCAGCATGTCCTGCGGAGGATATGTCATGATGCTGTTTGTGACGTAGAAGCGTCGAAAGAAGGCAGCCCCGGTCGCCTTGACCACCTCCCCTACTTCGGCGTGGTCGCCTGCACGCAACAGCTCCGATGTATAAAAGCTAACCATGACCGCCTCCTCCGCCGGTGTGAGGAATTCGGGTAGCGATGGAGCGCCGTCAGGATCGGGAGTATTTGCGTTCGAGGTCGGCGCCGACGTATTGGGGGTCGAAGCGAGGCGTGCAGCGATGCTGCTCTGCGCTAGGATGTTTGCCTTTTCGCGCGCTGCGGCCAGCTGGGAAGGCGAGAATGACCAGAGGCGGAACTGCGATGACTGGCGGTACCGCGCGTCCTCAGAAGCCATACTGGCGGCGAGGCGGGCGGTGGGCCGACTCGAGGAGTCCGCTGTTCTTCCGACGGATAGCTCAAGGCCGAGAGTGCATGTCCTACCAGCTCAAAAGACCTCGGCACAGATAGGACGTCCCGGGTCTAGCAGAGAAGTTCTCGGTACAGTCTAGGCCGTGTCGATGGGTAGGCGCTGGTTTGGCGCGCTGTAGTGGTTGTAAGCAGTTGTCCATTGTGAAGGGGGCTTCAAGCTTGGCCGCAAAAGTTAGAGGTGGGGCCTGTTCTTGGCGACCGACAGGGATGTCTTGGATTTGGGGGCGCCGGGGGCAATCCGCCTTGGCGAGTCGGAGCAAGGCGGCTGAACTCTGCTCCAGCTTCTCTCCTTTCTTCCATCACAATGGCATCTTCACGAAAAACACACACGCAACGTACTGGTAATTGATGCATTTATTCATAATCTATCGACTTGGCCAATTCCCTATCAGGACCGTAATACTTTTTCGCACAGGTCGCTGGAGGGAAAGCTCGCGGACCCAGGCACTGCCTCGGGCCATTCACCTCCGGCTATCATGTCGCCCGTCCTTCATCCCAGGAAGAAAACACCAAACGCCGTGCAGGTCGCCATGTGCTGCTCATTATTCCCGACCCTGTACTCTGACCTTGCCCCCAAAATGAACTAGCTTGAGCGATGAATGCCTCTTTTCCAGACCCAGACACGCGTATCGCCAAATAACCCGACATCCATCCAACGCTTACCGGTCCTGCCGACGCGTTCAGTATCCAACCTCGCGTCTGGCCGGCACTGGAGGTGCAGGCTTTTTGGAACGACTCGGCGGCGGCGGTGGTGGGGCCTTTCTTGATCCCAGTCCATTGCTATTCACTGCGACATTGCTCGAGGTGCGACTCAGACTGCCGAGACTGGTGGCTGGGCTCGTACTGCGATGCCCCCAGTTGTCCGGGCTGCCGCTGCCGTCTGTTGTATCATCGTCCCGATCGGCAAAGACATCGTCTCTGGTCGTTACAATCCTGCTAACGGGGCGCAGCTGGCCGCGCAAAGACCCCACGTTGGGGATGTTTTGGTTGACGCCGTAGCTCGAGCTCGGTGGTGACACCCCAGAAGTACGGCTCCCGATGCGCTCGCGGTCCAGACTGGCACCGCCCTGGAAGGTACTAGCTCTACCGATGACGGGGCGGGCCGGGGCATCTGGCTGCTGGTGTTGTGGTTGCGCCGATAGGCTGATGCGGCTAGTGCTGCTGCGAATGGGCATGCGAACCGGAGGGGCTTCCGATTCAAACTCTTCGGTCTCGGAGATGCTGTGGCTGTTTGTTCGCGACAACCTCCCATTGAAACTCTGCGCCGTATTCGATCTGCTCCTACCAGTCGTGCGCCTCTCGAGACCACCGCCATATGTGCTCGCACTGGTGGCGGCCGGAGCGGCGATCCAGCTCTTGCGCACTCGCCTCAGTTCTTCGGCACATCGCTCATGGTAGTCAAGCTCGGCGTCCAGAAACTGCGTCAGGTCCCGGACGCTGTCGCTCTCTGCATCTCTGATGTCCTGCATGCGGCGTAGGACGTCCTCGGAGGACTCCTCGTACTTGGCCTTTGCACTCCGCTGCTCTTCCTCAAGGCGGAAATCATCACGTCGTGCTTTTTGCATCTTGGTGGTGCTTGCATCATAGGCGAGACGGCGGCTCTCTAGCTTCTTGCGGGCGGCCTGGGGTGGCTGTTAGCGATAATTTGCCTGGTAGACTCCAACGTTCATATCACTAACCTGATACTCCTTCATCATTGCCAGCGACCTCTCGAGGGACTCGAGCCAAGTTGTGGTGGCTTCGCTAACAAAGGTCTCCTGGATTGCGGATACTCGCTCGTTGGTACGGCCCATCGCTATCAGGCAGTTGCCGAACTCCGAATCGGACTGGAATTCTTCTCCATGGTTGACCATGGTGCGCCCCAGGTAGCCAGCCGCGAGGCTCTTGTCCTTGTCCTCGGGTGCTTCGCCGCGGCGACCGAGCCACTTGACGTACGTGCTCATGGATCTCTGCAGCTGGTCCATTCCTACAACACGAAAGCTATTGTTAGTCAATGAACCCCCACGAGGTAATTCGCAGCAAGGGGCCACTTACCCTCGAAGCGGAGGGCCATCTCAGTCTCGAGGTTCTTGAAGTCCTCGGACATGGTCGTCTTGGCTTCAGCGCCCATCTTCTCGCCAGCCCACTGGAAGGCGCGGTCAAATTTCTTGGTGATATTCATCTTGGCGGCGATTTCTCGTTGCAGTGCGTGTAAGGCGGGAATCAGAACCAGGTCCGTTGTGGCGATCCGCCGTCCGTTGCGGAATTATGTATGGGAAATTGCGAGCAGGGAGGTTGGCTGTCCAACCACTTTGGTCTTTTGCTGGTGGTTGATGTATTGACTTTTGTGTCGTAATGAGTGGTTGGTGTGGTTGGGTTGCAATGACACCCGGCTCGGCCAGGGTTCGGAGGTATTGTCCTGGAGGGGCTAGACACAAGACCCAAAGAGCAGGTGACAAAAGGCTGGGAGGACAAGGAAAGGGAACGCAGACAAGGAGACACCAAAAATGGAGGGGAGCAAAGGCCTGATATGTACGGATTAGCGAATGGACGTGGTGGCAACAACAGCAGGTTATCGAGTGGATGTATCTCTCCTCGGTGCGAAACTCGTCAAAAACGGATGAATTGCGATGCCCCTGGTCCCCCAGGCTTTCGCGCAACCCGACAGGGGCCTCGGGCCAGTGGTTTCTCAAGACTCCCACGTTCTCCTGCAGTGGTTGCATGGCGCTAATCTGCGTCGCCAGGGAAGCAGGGGCGAGATCAATGGGGCCTGCCCGCTAACATCGCCGCTGCAGGGCGGGGCGGGGCAACTGTTAACGGCTGGACCCGGGAAAAGTAGCCGGGCTGGATGAATGCGCCCTCCTCCACCTGCTCTGTTGCTCTTTCGGTTGCAATAGATGCGGGATGGCAACCGGCGAGTGATTTCCAGACACCGTCCTAGGAAAACTGGAAACGTCGATATGAGCGCGACACCCATCGCCAGGTACTCATCTTTCAGGTACCACCACCCCAGGGCCAGCTGATCCCAGCCTCTTGTAGATGTGTTAGACGCGCGTTTTCCTCACTGGTTCGCTTCGCGCACATGCAACAACCTTACTTTACAGCAGACGCGCGACATTTGTCTCGAGACCCCGTCAATACATCGTCATGGGGGGACAATTGGCGCCGAGTGTCAAAAGGGAAGGCGAAAATTGAGTTCCAGAGGCGGACAGGGTCGCAGGCTCTCCACCGCTGGTGCTCCAGGGCCCGGTCGAAACAGCTGATGGGACGGTTTGTTCGGGAGGTCGGTGGGCCACTCGTGTGGCCAACTCGCCGCGTTCCTGGATCCTGCAAGGTTCTGTCGTATTTCTAGAGCCGCTCAGTCGCCCTCAACAAACCGCTGCCCCGGCGCCCCGATTTTCCATGAGGCGCAGCAGCCTCCACGGCGTCTCACAGTCGCGGATCGCCAGTCAGTGGTCTCGACGGGCCTATCTGCAAAGTATTCGCGCGCGCTGCTCGAGCTCGAGAGCGAACATCCCAGAGTTTGCCGTCGGCCCTGGATGAACAGAGACTGTCTACCCTCCAAAAGCCGCACACATGAGAAACTAGCCTGAATATTTCGCATCTTAGCCCCGCACACCCCGCGTTGACCTTCCCATTACGCCTTCTTGCAGCGAGCCATCACCCTCTCCGACGGTCTTGGTATTGGAATGCCGGGCCGGCGACCTATGAAGCGATTCCCACCCTCCGCCATCGGGACCGAACGCGCTATCATGCGCGATAGGAGACAGAATGTGCAGCTGCCGGGTGGCATCGCCTGCAGCCCCGCGGGACGAATGAGGGGTCCAGCCAAGATAGCATCACGAGCCCACTGCCCTCTCACATCTCGCAATCTCTGGCGAGACCCTCAGACAGCTCGGAGGGCTGCTGACCGCGTCCCGTGAACCGAACCGCTCGGAGCGATCTGAGTTGGTGTGGCCTCCAATAGTGGCCAGGCCGGCGGTCGTCTCCGAAACGCCCTGTCGGCAGACCCACTTGCAGGTGGGACTGGTCGTCTGGTCTTGGCCGGGCGGGCACCGTTGGCCACGGTGGGACGCGTTTCACCATCGACAAAACACCTCCAATCCGTGCCCTGTCGGGTTTCCGCGAGTCGCCAAACCAGCCCTGAGAACCCACTCAGCTTCTCCTGACGGAAAATCGCCGATGGGTCGCTTGCTGGCTAGCTGAGCGGATACTCCGCCTCGTCATAGACGCTGTGCTATCTTCGCAACGCTGTCCCAGAGCCGCCGTTGCACTGACAAGCTCCTCATCATCATGATAGCTCTCCTGTTCAAGATGCTGTCTCAGATGCCAAGAGATTCAATGCCGCGCAGGGGTCCGGGTGATGCGCTGCGTGCGCACGGCCCGACGTCGATGATGCAGTGGATCGCCGCGTTCGCGACCGGGGGCAGAGGCTCGCGTGCTGGAGGTGATCTCCTCAAGCCAGTCTCGACATCCATGCGGAGGTGGCATTCTGAAATTCATCCCTAAAAAAATGGTATTCTTGGACGATTTGCTGGATCGTCTCATCTGGATCTCCATGAGCACAAGGTTACGTACCTCTCTTATCCCTGGATGGGGTTAGAAAAGAGGAGATGAAAAGCGATCTATGCTTGCTTAATATCCTAAACAACGCGTACGGACATTCCACGGTGCTTCCATTCTCCATTCGCGAATCATACACTCAAGCATTACTGCTAATACCTGTACGTTTATTGAGTTATCACACCCACATTGCACGGCCTCGCGGTCCCTGTATGAGCCGGTGCTTCTTGCCTCATACGCCATTACGAAACTCAAATCGTTTCCTCTGCTCGATACCACGAGCTATATGTATACGCAGATGCGTGCACACAGCTTGACTTTCACACCCGCACATCTCTAAACAGTCCCGCTGATGCTCAGTTCCCTTATCTCCTGTAGCACCTGCTCAACTCTGCTGTCCAGATGGCCCTGGGCGTATTGCTCTCGCGTGTCTGCGTCTAGATATTGCTGTACCTGCGCCATCCTGCTGTACGCTTCGGCACAGAATCGCAGTTGGATCTTGACCAGGGCCTCGAATGAGGGGTCGAGATAGGGTACGCGTAGGTCGATGAGCTGAGGCAATTCGGTGCACAGTTGCTCGTTGAGCTGCTCGTATGCCGCCTTGGCCATATCCATCTCCTTCTCGGCACGGGGTAGCTTGGTCACATCCTTATCGGGCTTCTCGACAAGCTTCTTCACCTTGGCGCGGAGAGCGTCATAGTCGAGGAGCTTGTGCCCACGCTTCTTGATACCTGTTATGGCTGCGTTAGCCATAGAAAGGGGCAAGGTGGGGGTTCTCAACGCCAGCTGGCCAGAAACTTACACTCGTTTACGTCGGGGAAGTAGGCGCAGAATCTCGAAATGGGCTCTAAAACGGTGGTGCGGTACGGTCCATCGAGGGCCTTGATCGTCTCCGCGTCCAGATCCTCGACAGCCTGCTTGTAGCTCCTGCTCACGCCGTCCTTCGCGCCCGCGTCGCCGTAGAATGCGTCAATCGTCTCGGCAATTCGCATCTGGGAAGCCGTCATTGCTGCGAGTGGAATCTGTCAGTCACCGGAACCATCGGTTGTGCATTCCCAGCACGGTGCCGTAAGGTCCATACCGCGCAGAGAATCGAGGTATCCCTTCGCCTCTTTCTGTAATCGCAACGACGCTGCCTCCATTGTTCGAAATCGCCTGTAGCAAGTCTCAGCATGCTCTCGCTCTCACTGTATTCCCAAATCTTGCCGCGTACCTCTCCTCAACCTCGTAATCGCGGTCGTTCGTCTTCTCGACATGACCTGTCGCAGCGTGTCAGCAATGCCCCGGGGGAAAGCGGATCCGGAAGAGGGGATGGTGTCGCGGACCTGTCTTCATCATCACCTGCGTCGTCGCGCGGTTGACATTCTTCTTAAAGCCTGCAAGCACCATGTCAGGATTCCCCGTCATGCAAGCGAGGGCATCGCGGGGTTCGCATACCCGCCCACGACATGATGGGCAACGTGTGGGATAATCAGGCTCGGGACGGTAAAATGGTATGGCGCAGGAGCAAAACAATCGCTGCAAATGGTGTGCTTTCGGCCCTGGAATAATATCGCCGTCGTCCGGGGCTGCTGAAGGGCTGATTGCGTCGCAAGAACTGGGAGGCAAATGATTGCGAACACCCCGAGAGTTTGCCAGGAACCCAGCCGTGCGTCCCTGGCTTGAAGGGTGACGAAGTTGGTTGTGGCGGTGCTAGCGATTTCCCCGCGAGCCCCGCTGCCTGCCGGATTTGACAGGTGGGCAGTGTCGATGTCAGCGCTGCGAACGCCACGATCGGTTATTAGTTAAGCGACATTTTGGCTTTCGGCGTGTGGAGTCACCGGAGGCGGCTGACAGATCCTGGTCGCAAAGCTTCAATTCCGACCGATCTCCATCTGAGTTCTCAACAATTCACTGCCCGACGGCGTATATAGGAGGCGCAAGTCCCGGTCTGCTGTGGGAAATTCTCTCCTTCTTCCCCAGAACACACCCTCCCACACAGCTGCGACTTGCGCCAGTCTCAAACAACCCTGTGGTCCAGCCTCCGAACCACACACGACAGTCACAATGTCGACAATACGACGCTTCCTCGTGGTGAGCCTCGGGAACCCCGGTGAATACCGCGACACATTTCACTCGGTCGGCCACCTCGCGCTCGAGTCACTGCAGCGTAAATTCCCTTCCGAGCAGCCGACCTTCGCTTCGGAGCGACACGGCAAGAAGACAGTCCTCACGTCGTCCGGCTCCAAATACACTCTTTTACAAAGCCCCACGCTCATGAACGTCTCGGGGCCGTGGCTGGCCAAGGCCTACAAGGAATATCTGACAGATAACGGCCTCACACCATCGGAGCTGGGACTGATTCTCGTACACGACGACCTGGAGGAGGAGCTCGGAGTCGTCAAGATCCGACAGTGGACACGGAGCCACAGGGGACACAACGGCGTCAAGAGCGTACTCGCCAGCTTACGGCCAGATCCGCAGAGCCACTGGGCGCGGGTATCGGTGGGCATCGGGCGCCCAGAGGAGCGCGATCCATCGACGGTTTCGGACTTCGTGCTGAGCAAGATTCCACGGCACTCGAAGGGGATAATTAATGAGAAGGCTAGTCGTGGGCTGTACGATGCGCTTGTGGAGTTGGAAAGGAAATGGGAGGCAGAGGCGCCGAAGGATGGTTGATGTCGGATGCAAAGATAAACAATAAATCTGTGATACCCCCACTCAAGCTTTCTAGTTCCAATTTCCACCCGAACTCTAGCTAGGACTTTCCTGACTGGGCGGGATCTCTCTGATACCCCCTACCAAGCCTTCTGCTTACGATTCCCGTTCGAACGCTATCTAGGATTTCTTTCTAACTGGGTGGGATCTTTGCGGTCTGGCCAGCTTGGCTGTGTGGTTTGGAGGCATGGTTGGATCTGGCCTTAAACCGTTATCAGCCCCTTGGAACAAACCAGAAAAGGGGCACAGCTTGGCCAGAGAAACTAACTATGACCCGCAAGGAATCTCAAAGAACACAACGCCACCCTGCACAAGGCTTTATTGGGTACCAACAAAGAACTTGATATGACCTCTTAGCCGCCACGTACTCACCAGCTGATCTGCTTCGCAGAGCTTCGTGCTCACAGCATCATGCGGCCTGTCGTCGACGCAACTGTCCTTGCAACGTTCGGCCTCAATGATGTGTTAGAGAGACTGTAAGTTGTTTAGAACGTATTAGTGTATCGGAATACTGACAACTGTCTCTTTAGAATAGCCCGTGAGGGGATGTTTGCCCCTGAATACTGCCACTCAAGCAACTGATAGTCTCGCCGAGATGGAAGTCCACCCCTCGCCGTGCCCCTCGTCGCGCCCCTCGCCGCCGAGACATTACAACTGTTGAGCTACCAGCCCTAGAGGTATCGCCGAGACCCACGTTTACTATTAAATGCGAAATTCCCCCCACGCGTCGAATCTCTAGTCCGCGGTTTCCGGAATCACCACTTCAAGCTGCTTCAGTTCTCGATCCCTGTGTCCCCAAATCTGCCAGAAACAGCAACTTGTGCCGACCCCTCCTCGTCCGCCACAACAACGTTTTTTTTCCTCTACATAAATAAAAAACCGATTTCGAAAACCTCGCCGCCGACACCATGCAGCCGGCTTTCACTTCTGCCCGCATTACTGGCCTGGGAACCACGGCCAGTCCCTTCGTAAGACATGCTCCCAGCCTCGAGAGCTCTCTGTTCCTGACTGTCTCTATCTCCAGATCATCTGGGGGCGTGACCCGGCCACGCTCAGCGTGGCCATGGTCAAAGGCATGGAGAGAATCTGCCGCCTCGCCGCCCACATCGCCCGCCGCAAGGTCGTGGCGATCAGGTACGTTTTCCTCTCAGTACTTTTGCCAATGAATATGGCGCCAGCAACAAGACTAACACTCAAATAGACCCGTCTCCCACGAGGACGAGGACGCCGAGTTGGGATTTACCGACGCTCATACCGGCGAGACTGTCGTGGAGGAGCACCCCTACATCATGGTGTACATGGGCCATGGATCTGTCGAGGCGGGCTTCCATTACGACGCTGAGGGCCGCATCTTCTACCATTCGCGCTCGAACGCGCGAGAGACCGGAATCCCGGAGCGCTTGATGACGCCCACGCGGGCCCCGAACCCAGAGCTGTTCTTCCTTGATGAGGCCGAGTACCTCCCGGAGGTGGTGGACCATTGGGCTCGTGAGGAGGCAGCAGCCAAGCAGAGTGCTGGTACGGGCGCAGCTTCAACTTAGGTTGAAGAAACAACGGAGGATTTTGAAATTGAAATGGGATCGTTTGATCAGTTAAGCTCGTTTAGGAGGGAGACATACTTCAAGGCCTACTCCAATTGGAGTAAGGCAGTTCGACTTCAACCTACCTAGGTTGAAGATCAAGGGAAATCATTGAATTTGGGCAGTTTGCTCTACCGACACAATCATAAATGCAGTGCCCACTCAGCCAGTGAAAAAACATGGCTTCCAACTGTTTAAACCACCCATGATTGTTGTTACGGCAGGCCATATCTCATTCCGACAGGGCCTATCTGCATTCTGAAAAGGCCTCTTTGTATCCCGAAAAGGGCTTTCAAGATGCAGTCGAGGCTTGTAATGTGGCAAGCCCAGGCCTCGCTGTCCCGTATGAGGATTCCAGCAACGACTTTCGGGAGGGGGAGAAGGAGGGACCCCTTCTTTTGGCGTTATCTGGAACTGGCGAGAACCATCTTCTTGCCACAAGAAGCTTAAGGTAGGTAGTTATACAAGATTGATCACGCGAAGCTCAACTGCCTGTTAAACTCTTCAAGACACTGGCGGGGCGGATCTGTGATAAAATGCGAACATATTCGCAACTCCATTGCATTTTTTGAAGTATTCGTTCCGAAGTAAGCCGCGCGCACGAGCTGTAGGCACAGAACCCGAAGACACACAACCGGGGACAGGCAAGATGGGGGTAAATGGGCCCGGCAGCCGTTGGGCGCTCGGAGCCGGGGCTGTAGGCCCTTCACCATTATGAAAGATAGAAATGAAGAAGGGGAGGTACGCTATGGCCAGAAAGATCAAGAGATCACAAGGTGAACTTGTTGACAATGAAGGAATATTCCAATAAGATCAACGTCATATTTCAAGACGATTCATGCTGCCCAGGCATAATCGAACCTGGTTCTCAGCATTGCTAGATGCCGTTTCTCGAGACAGTTCTCGGTCACTGAGCACCACGAGCTCCCAGAAAATGGAGACGTCCCGACAAGAGTTCGGACTTCGAGGGCTGGGGCTCACCTTTCCGTAAGCGGCATCACAAAACACAGGCACCCTAGATACACTACACTTACGCTGAGCCCATTTGACCATTTTCATACATGTTTGTTGTGAAATTGTTGTAAACCTGGCGTAGGAGTAAACTAAAACGTCAGACTGCTCAAACAAATTCTCAAAATCTTGTCACATCTCACTTTCGAACACCAGGCCGCCTGTTTCCTATCCACGCGTCGATGGCATATGATTGAATTCCCGCCCCATCTAAGTAACCACATTCCAAATTGCCTCCGGCAAGCCGAGGGAATTATAATCATCAAGCCCTGGATTCAGTCAGCGCTGTCCCCTCCCACACGAATTCAAAGTACCACAAGGAAATCACTTGCAGCTATCACTAGGCTTCTTGAAGTCAAGATAAGCACAACACTGGTTCCCCGTCTGAATACCCTGCATCTTGAGCGTCAGACCCTTCCCTGTACCAAAATGTCAGCATCTGCCCCCTTCCCTACTCGAAATCTCAACCCCGGATGGAGAGCCGTGACCTTGGAGCTCTGCGCGTAATTCTAGTTCGCCAGGCCGTCTTGTATACCGTGTACTACATTTCGCCGCTCACGCCGTCGAAGCCGAGGTTTAGAACGATAGGCGCCGCGGTAGTGGCTGGTGTTGTGGGCGCGGAAGAAGAGCACGGCGGTCCAAGAGTTGGAGAAGTTCTCGGCGAAAGTGTAGATGGTGCAAGTGGCGGTCTTGGCGATGTTATCATTCATGGCAAGGTCTTCTTCGCCCTCGTTAAGAAAAAGCCGAGCCTGCGGTCAAGACTCTGGCAGGTGAGGTGAAGATCCCGTCCACATGGGAGAACAAAAACAGGAACTGATCGATTGCCTGATGAGATTTTGGGGATACCAGGGAAGATATCAAAACTTAGATACCTGAATCTCGATAATCAGCGAGCTCAACTGAAGGTAGATGTAGGTCTCGCGGCGTGAAAGCTACGCCTTGATGAACGCATATCGCTCATTTGAGGTTGAAGTTGGCTACCTGGGAAGACCGGAAACATTTCATTGTGCAGACCTCGCTTTTTGTGATCAGGTAAGGAAGATAGGTCGTGATTTATTCGCCTAGAAGTACAACTGCTGAATTCTGAGAGGACTGCGATGAGGTCCAGGTCATATGCTGTCACCCTGCATGAGTCTTGGGGTCCTGTGGGCCGGGGTGCAGACTCGGGGCGAACGAAAAGTTTCCTGCGTCATTTGGGAGCTGGGCACGTGGTACGGCATCTCGGAGAAGATTTGGATACCATCGGCATACACAGAGCTTCGTCATTTGACATTTGACACAGTCAATGCAATGCTAGGTGACAAGAAGGGGCGCTTCGGATGGAAAGACGGGATGAAAGGTCACAACATGTCGATGCTGGCAGGATGCAGTGTCAAGCCGCCATCATGGGAAGCTGGCAGACGGAGGTGAAGAGAATCTACGGTTGTTTTATATATGTCTATGACAGCTGTGACACCATCGAATCGCTTCCACCGGCTGGTTGTCTCTGGCTAGACTACTGCAATCCCCTATCATTACACGCCTGCCAATCTTCAATCCTTTTTCCCGTCCATCGATGCGAGAGGGCTGCCCAGGCAATTGTCTCCGAGAGAGACGTTCGCCACAGACTTTATTTAGTACGCGTAGAGGAGGAGGAAGGCAACCATGAGTGCGAATAGGCCGGTAGCTTCGGCGAAGGCGAAGCCAAGAACGGCGTACGAGAAGAGCTGTCCTGGAAGCACGAGACATGTTAGTGGCGGGTCCCCAGGAGTCAATTGGCGGTCAATGCTTACCTCGCATGGCGGGGTTACGAGCAACACCGTTGATGAGAGCAGCGAAGACGCTGCCGATACCAACACCAGCTCCGGCGAGGCCCATGGTGGCGAAACCAGCACCCTGCATCTTGGCGGCGGTCAGGATGGCAGCGGCCGTGGACTCGACGACGACACCCCGCTTCTGCATAGCATTGCGGACCATGGAGTTGGCGAAGTTGTTGCGGCCGCCATTGAGGAGGAGTCCGCTGCGAGCAGCAGCTGGCTGGCGGACAGCAGAGAGGATGGAGCTGGGGACGCGAGCTGGAGAGAGATGGGAAATAAATAACGCGTCCGGAGCAACGGGACTCGACACCTGTCCGGAGAGAACTTACCCTGCGACGTCGACAACATACGCTGCTGCGCACCCACACGGGCGACGGCGCCAGTCGCTCTGCTTGCGGCGAACATCTTGTCAAGCTGGTTTGATGGTGGGAGGATGAATGGTTGGAGAGACAGAATTGGAGTGTGTGGTTTTTGGAAGTCTGTCGGAAACAGGCGGAAGAGGGGAGGAAAAGAGAGCCAGCGGGAGAGGGTGGCTGACTGGCTGTGTGCGAGGGGGCTCGGGGTGTAACAAGGTGATGCCGCAGGAAGCAACCACCCTTGCCAGCCAATCAGCGGGGCAGACCGGGATGTACGGGTAATCATATTCGTACTGTACCAACGCTTCCAAGCTTGCTCATTCCAGTTGAGATCGAGATGTTCCTTCCAATTGACAGAGCTTACGAGGGTTTCCCATCAATTGGAGAAGGCGATCTTACAGATAGACTTGCGGTTGAGCTTCACATCGAAGCAGCTTGCCCGAAAACCATTGCCTTACAGCCCGTGGAGTCGCTGGCGGAGACTGTCGCGTCGACCCCCCGACCGTCGAGCCAGCAAGCACAGTGTTGACTCAGTTTCCCCCACGGGGAAGCAAGGGAAGGCGCGAGTGACCAACCAATTTCGGTCTGGTCTGCATCGGCAGGTTTGTGGGGTGAAGCCCGAAGGAGACGGTCAAAGCGTCATGCTCTGTCGCCTTTTGTGCCGCTGGACCCCAATTGCTGTGCAAATTTGCCTGTTCCTTGCAGGAATGTCGGCCAGCTTCGTGTTCTGGTGAGCGACACCGACGAAATTCCAAAAACTCGAGAAAACGGCCAGGAAATCGCTGCGATGCTCGATCTTGCCGCCCTCACCCCCTCAATTGCGGGGGAGGGCTGACTGTGGGACTCGGTCGCGCCCGACAAGGACGAGGGTCAACTGAATCTGGGGGAACCAGGGCTGTCGTGTCCACTTCGCGCCCTCGTCTCGCTAGCTTCAGCGCTCAGGCCAGATGGCTGAGGTCCACCAGCAATCCACATTTCACCTCACGCCCTGGGATTGGGATGAACCGGTCAGTAATGGGATTCGTTGTCGGGCAATTGCTTCTCAGTGACCATTGATGATTTGCCTGTCTTTTTCATCTTTTACCAGACTCTGCGACCGCCTGAATCTTGTTTTTTTTACGACGTGGTGGGCAGACCGAAAAAACTTCCATGAGGCGTTTTTCCGGCAACTCAATCTCCCAGTGAGCGGGCTCTCGGCAAAACAGAAATCGTGACGCTGACAATCCACGGACCCGATCTTTCCTTGCCATCTGCTATTCTGTGCCATTGCATTGCATGTGCATCTGGGGCTTGCCAGCTAACGTCAGGAGCTCGAGCAGGGTCGCGAAACCACTTGACCGTGCAAGAACAAACACTCGAGCCAAGAATCAGCTAGGCAGAAGCGACCCTCACGCAGATGTGGAAACAACACGCGCAACGTCGATGCATCACTCCCGTAGTCGAAACGTAGGTAGCGCTGCATCACCTCGCTCCTCGAGACTCGGCATTACCTTCACATGCTATGCGCCCTGGTCACCCAGCCCAGATTCCTCGTGGCAGCAATCTCCAACTCTCGATCTTGGTCTGGGCGAGCGAGGGTGGGCATATTTCAAGGGTCCTGGTGGCGTTACCATTCGAGGAGGACAGTGGCACTCTGACCAAGTACCCCATGTACGGGTTCGGGCGGTAGATGCGAATGGAGAATTCGCTGGGCACGCTTCCTTTCCTCGAGAGGCGGCCCCCTCTTGGCCCCTTGGGCTTTGGGATCACGGTGACGTCCTCGGACGGTACAGATATACCTAGAAGAGCCACTGCGTGCTTGAAACTTGCCATCAAAAAGCCCTCGGGGAGGATCGAATGATGCTGTTTCGCCTAACAGCAAGCTTCGGTTATTGTCCTGGTTGTCTACAGTCGCCCCGAGCTCGACGGTCTTTCAGGTGTAGTGATCTATATCCACCTACAGGTTGAACATCCTTGGGTCCTTCGCTCTTGGCCTCAATCTTCTCTGCAACTCCCATTCGTCTTCCACTATGATCCCCCGATCGGGGAACTTGTCGAACTTGGTGTTTCAGTAATTTCTCGATGTGGCCGATAGCCGCACGCTCAGCCCAGCGGTTGTACCCGTAGTAATGTTCATCCGGTGTAGTGATCTTCTGGTGCTCGCTCTTCTCGCCAAGCTGGCTGTTGTAGAGCTCCCTAGCTGCCCGGTTGATGGCGTTTCTCGACTTCAGGTCTCTGCACTTTCGTATTGACACGTGCTGGCTAGAAGATGCGTTGCCCGTAGTCAGAGTAGTCTCCTTGCTGACCTGCAACATCGGCGAATCCGCGGTGCCCCGGTTTGGGTGCTACAAGGCAGCTGGTTGCTATGGTAACGATAGAAAAGCGACTGGTGGCAAGGGACAAAACCCATCTTTCGTAGAAAGCCCCAGAGGATTAGCCTGATGGTATCGATGACTGTTTTTTATATTTAGGAATATGATCCAAGAATTCGGCCAATTTTAGCCCTTTCCATATTTCTGCAGTCAACAGACCAGGACAGGACTCAAGAACTTTTGCCACGGAGGCAGATCTCAAGAGGGAAACGGTATTGTGGTCCGTTTTTGCAGCTGCCTAGTTAGGTATGATCTCACAAACACACAGGTGGAGTCACATAGGTAGGACACATCGGACTTGGGGTTTCGTCTCATACTTTGTTATGCCCAAAATATAAGCAGGACCAAGTTCAGGTGACTTCCGTTTCTTGGCTAGATCATGGGAGAATCCTAGGGGTCTGGAGGAGGCTAGACTGGTATAAGAAGGTGAAGATAGAACGAGAATATTAGCATATACGGTAACTTTCAAACTGCACTGACGTCTCAATAGGTGTTAGTAGAAGATAATGGAGATCTCCCAGTCAAAACCTGTGGTTATTAACCTTGATCGAGACAACTGGGCGGCGGCTGAATATGCCAGAAGGCCACCTCTAACGATAAAAGCCAATCGACCGATGCTCGTCTGACCATTAGCCAACCCCTTGCCAACCTTCGATGTCCATGGTATCTAAGTTAGTGACGACACCAAGCCCAATGGCAACCGGTGGATATTGTTAGGGCAAAGAGTTGAACGAGGGCTGTGTGGGCAAGGAAAGAAGGTTGACCGAAGGCTTAGCAGGGCGCGAGCTCGGCCAAGGATTGATCGGGACGAACATCGTGCAAGAGTACTACCCACACTCTGTGATGTTTTCGATTCCCAGGCGGCCTTCAGTTAACCTCGCTTCAGTCGACCGCCCATGAATAAGCCCTGATTGATTTCGCATACATCATCTGCGCGTGCTATAACTTTGCACGCACCTCTTATAGTGCCTCTCAACGTGGCCGTGGGCCAACCATCATCACTTCCGCCGACCTGAACCTCAGAGTAACGCCCCAGCCAGCACCCCACATTATCACATTCAACCAACGCAATGCTTCAAAGTAAAATCATAATCTTCATTGATGTTCATAAGTCCTGTATGCCTTGAGCCTTAGACCAGCACAAACCGTAGCTTTTCTAACCCGAATCCGCAAAACCCAATGCTACCTACACTCCATACTCCCGTGTTCCCAGACTACTCCGCATCCAGCGGGCACCTTGGCGGTGTATCATTAACTTGAATACCTCCACGCTTCTTCTGCGTGCTATCGGGCATGGGGAGCGCCCAACCGCCCTCACTCTCAGGCGTAGCAAGCCACAAGCGGAGCAGGTGTCTCCTGGGTGCTGGTGCCGGGTAATCTATCATCATTGTCAGCATATTCTGTGAAAACTGTGAACAGACAGTAAAACTTACCCTTGTACTCCGTCCTGGCGTGCAGCAAGTGCGCGTTGCTGACGAACTGAATATCTCCCACCTCCAGCACCATATGCAGCGACAACCGCTGGCACGTCTCCTCAAGAATGCGCATCGCCCTCAGCTGCTCCTCGCTGAGCGGTGGGATCAACCCCGCCTCGCTGAACCGCGTGAGACTCCTGACATAGTACGGATCCCACTTGCAGTACACGCGGCCCTGGCCACCATTCTCAAGGTACACCACGGGCTGACGAACCCAGCCGTCCTGGCCGTGGCTGACCTCGCCCTTGCGGTCAAAGTACCATATTGGCTTGGTCAGTGTCTCTGCCACGTCAGGGTGCTCTTTTTGCAATGTGTTCCACACGTTGTGGACGCTGACGATGTCGCTCTCGCCGCCCTCAGCAGCGCGGTGGACGCATAAGAGGCCAACGATGTCACCGTCGTCGGCGTGGAAGAACTGGCGCGCCGTGGTGCGATAGATGCGCACGGCGTGGATCTGGGTCGGGTCGTCACCGACGTCCTTGACGTGGCCGAGAACGTGGCCGCGGCCGTTCTGGGAGACGAAGTAGCCGAGGTAGGTGCCGAGGCCCATGTAGGCGGTGGCATTCTTCTGGGGAGACCATACGTCGGCGGGGAAGCGCTTGAAGAGGATGAAGCCCTTGCCGTTGAGGAGGTCCTCGCGGAGGGAGGCGAGGACGGGGCCGAGGGTGGGGAGGGGGAAGTTGGACTTGGAGATTCCTGTGAGGGGGGTGCCGGCGGCGATGAAGGCCTCTGCTGTGGCGGAGAGCTCGGCAATCTCGGCGTCTGTGAAGGGGTGGACCCAGCGCTCCGGGTTGTTGATGTACTCCTCCCGCCGCCAGACGGTGGGGCCGGAGATCTCTGTGGGGAAGTCGGAGTAGGGGCGGAGGCGGTCGTAGAGGGGTGCGTGCTGACCCGAGGTGCGGATACCGTCGGGGAAGACGGAGCGCGGCGCCTCGTCGTTGCGCTTGTTAAGCGCGTCACGACGCGAGCTCTCAGTGGTGTCAACCAGGATTCCGGGAGCCATGATGAGGGTGGTGTGGGAGGTTGTATGTGTGTGTGTGTGGAAGGCGTGGGGGAGATGCAGCTATGACACAGAAACAATCGAAAAAAGGAAAGGAGAGAGAACCCCCAACAATGCAGGATACTTATAGTCTTGCCGGTGTAACAGTCGTTTGGTACCAAGAAGCAGGGGGAATGGCGCAAGGCGTGCTACTGAGGGGGGTGAGCAACCGGCTCGGAACCACATCTCGATTGTGCCACCGACACTACGCAGAGCTCCCATCGGTGCGGTTGACGGATGATTCGGACGGCAATCATTGGCGATGGCGGTGACCCGAGCGGGTTTCGCCTTTACCGGCGCATTGCGAGCTCAGATCCGCTGATTGCGTGCTTGTCTCGTCAATGACGTGAACGCGCCGCCCCGCAACCCCAGTTGTCACCAACGGGCCACGGAGGGCCTAAAGGGAGTTAACCGAGTGCTAAGATAGCATCGCACCTTGGAAAGATCTATCCGGTAAGTTGGTGTGCTGTAACGGCGTCTAGTGTCTCGGTGAAGCGGCACCGTCGAGGTCCGGGGTTAGGGCTCGTGATGGTTGGCGGGAAATGGTTTCCGCGCTAATTGCAGTCGCACGTCGTATCCAGTCTCGGGAGCCGCAGGAAGCTGCATGAGGTAGATGCTGCTCTGTGAAACAAAGAAGTCAGCTAGAATGTCTCGGCAGAGGGACGACGGGAGTACTCAGCCCGACATCGGAGAAAGCGTGTTTGCGACATAAGCCCGAGGAGGTCAAAGTGTCGTCGATGCATCATCGGGTCCGGGGCGCCAGTGAAATCCATAATATTCAATCCTCTATGCCAGATAAGCCCATGTAACCCAACCACACCCGCATGCTATACATTAGTACGTATGATACATTAGACCACCCTTTTATATCCCGTGTCACGGGAGAAGCCGCTTCAAGGGGTGCGCCTCTGTGTTGAACACGTACTCGTCCAGGCTGATTAGGTCCGGCTCGCCGAAGATGAGGTAGAAGTATTTTAGCGTCTCGCCCAGCCAGAAACTCTCCATCGTGTCGCTCATGGTCGGCGCCTTGTCCGTCACGGTAATGTCCATCAGCGCTGAATTGGCCAGCTCCGTTCGCGTGCTGGAGTCGATGGCGCGGAACATGTCCCATGCGGACTCCATCAGGTCCTTCCGCCCCGTGATGCGGTACAGTATGAAGACGCTCTCAATCGCTTCGGGCCGAAGGTGATACCGCGTGTCGGGGATAGCAGTGAATCCTTTAGGCAGGCGCTTTTGCTCGATGATTGCCTCTGCCTTGTCGGCAGACAGCTTCTCGTCGCTGGTACTGGCTAGCTCCAGGACAGCTTGCACCCACTTCTTCTCCTCCCACTTGCATTGCGTGAGGGATTCACAGGGCACCATGTAAAAGGTTTCAGGCATGATTCCCAGCGGCAGCGCCTTGTATGCCCACACGCAGCCATCCGTGACCTTCTCGCCCTTATCCACATGCAGCTGGTTCTCGACTAGTCGTCCCCCGAGCGCCAAGAGCCCACCGACAAAGCAGACAAGATGCTGACCTTCGGGTCTGAGTTTGGTCTCGGTCTCGCCGCCGCGCGTTTTGGCGTGTACAAGCCCCGAAATTAGGATGTCGTCCCCATTTGGCACCATCGGACGGAAGAGATTGTGGCGGATGGCTGTGTTCATGGCCACTTCGTACATTTCGCGGTACTCAGGTAGCAGACCGCCAACCAGAGCGTACGTCTTGGGGAGATACTCGAACCAGGAGTCAGCCATCGCGCCGAGGGTGTGGTCCGAGTGTTGGTTGAATTTCATCTCCTTGGCATCAACAATGACGGGCCACATGCCGGGGAGGTGTGTTTGGTTCTGTTGCTTGTGCAATGCCTCCGTGATGCGCTGAGAGGCGTCGAACCACTTCGGGTCGCCGGTGATCATCGATAGGCGTGTGAACTCGAGCGAGAAGGTGCCAATCTCAGCGAGGAGCACATGGCTGCTTGCGACCTGTTTCCGGCCGCGGGCTGCGCCATTCATGTCCCAACGGGTGACGGGCATGCGGTTAGGCGTATCGAATGCGACGTAGAGGAGGTCGCCAACCTCAATCGCCTTGTCAAGCAGCCGCTTGTCGCCGCTGAGGTCGTATGCTGCCAGGAAACCGCCGAGGTAGCGAATGTTAGTCTCAAATACGCTGATCTCCTTGAGCTTGGTAGTGTCGAAACTGATGTTTGCCACGGCGGCGACAGCTTCGTTGAATTCGGTTCGCAGGCCCATGATCCAGAGGGTGTCGAGACTGTCGACAAGGGTTGCGCCCCAGCCGCCAAAGGCGTCGCGACGGCCGCCCGTGACAGGCCGGACCTCGTCGCTCATCCATGCGTTGGCGCGATAGGCATTCCAGCAGCGGAGGAAAGCGTCCTTCACGCGCTGCTGTCGGATGAGGCGATTGCCCCGCTCTGTGTCGGACTCGGCGCCGAACTTTTTCTGGACCCTCGGCAATGCCAGGGGTTTTCCGGTGGGGAGCTGCCGCATCGACCCGGCCGGTACGGGGTACTGCGTCTTCAGGCGGCGCCAGCGGGAGTCGGCGGTGGACTCCGTGCCGGATCCAGGGCGGAGACCCGAGCCCGGCAGGCCATCCCGGTCGAGATTGCGGTACGAGAGGAAAACGAACGTGAACACGAGCCCGGCGAGCAGGTATAAGCCGTTCCTTCTTCTGGTAAGGGCGAACATCTTGACGAACAAGGACCCGCCGCAGTCACCGGAAACTCGTGTTTCTGGGGCTGTGGTCGAGTCGCACAACAGAAAAACATGAACGTTTTTCACGCCGCAGACGCGCTGCATGATGATGGGGCAGCATCGTCAGGCGGTTGGGCAATTTCGAACGCTTGGCCGCCGCTAGCCGAATACAGGCGTTAGCGCAGCTCCTTCCCCTGAGCCAAAGTTCAGCTTGCCAGCTGGCAGCAATCATCATCGGATGGTTCAGCCAGGTTTCTGGGGCTGCGATTGCTCCTGCGCCAAGTGTAGGCGTTTGGGGGCTTGTCCTTGCAGCCACATTGCGGTCAGATGTTGCTGGTCGAGGACCTTTACCTTGTGTAGCTTCTGGTGAATGGGAATCAATTGATTGGACGACAATACCTGCCCCCCGGCCATTCCCCGTTTTGGAGGGGCTTTTTGCATGTTGCTGTCGACAAAGTCCATGGGGGACGGCGCTACTGAGAGAATGTAAACTGCTAACGGGATTCACAGCCTCGAGGCCTCTGGTTCCTACTCGTTGAAAAAACTCGCCCCGCGCGAAACTGAGAGATAAAGGATGCAGAGACTCCAATTTCGTTTTCCTCCCGGAAACCTGCCCCCTCCTATCTTCCACCTTCGCGCCCGCGATCCCTTCTGGTGTCAAATTACGTAATCATTCCTTAGTCAGCCGCTCTGAGAGCGGTTGGGCCGTAATTTAGGGGCTCGCGGTCGTGCGGACCGCTTCTTGAATGAAACACACTTCACGACTTCCAATTACTGCGTTTCTGGTTGGCTGCGTAGAATTCAACATCTGGCCTTCAACATCTGATCTCCACCGGGGCCGGTCACATCGATCAGGCCCCTGCCTTGCTTGCAGTACATCTCCATCACCACCTATCTCAGGCGCGCGGATCCTAAGTCCGCGCCCGCACCATCTCTGACGAAAATCATGGTCATCATTTAATCGGAAAGGAACCATACAACGGACTCTACCCCTGGGATCCGACACTTCCGTCTTCCGCGCTTCCCCCTGACGAACTTGACAGCTGGGTGAGCGATTAGTTGCGGATATTACAGCCGGAGAATTTCTGGGCTCAACTCGAGACCAGCGGTTCCGGTGAGGACGGCTTTTGGCCAATCCTCGGTAATATAGCTTCTGCGCCACCGGATATCTTCAAGCTCCCCTCCCACCACGAACTCAACTTGCTTCCCATACCATCCATCATAAACTCCAACTCTCCCTCTCGGCAACCCGAATTTTGGATTTCTCTAGCTCGCTCCTCATCCCCGATTCAAGCGCCTCACTAACACCCGCCACGCCAAGTTACTTGGAAAATGCTGGCCCTCGCAATGGTACCCCAGCTCAGCCTGGGGTTTGTTCTTGTGCCCTTGGGTCTGAGCGCCCTGCTTCTTCGAGATCTCCTCGCAGCCATGCCGACAAACAAGCGGATACTGTCACCATGGCGTGTCTTGGTCGACAAAATCCTCAACGAGGTGGCACGACGAAGCTTCTCCTTGATCCCCTGACACAACATCGTTGTCCTACCTGTGGGAAGTATTTCGCTGCTGAGCGTCTCAAGTCGGTTACCTCCTGCATGTTCCGTCTGATTGCCGCGCTAACTGACTTCAAGGAAACATCTCAGGCAACGAGTGTCCAATCGACCCGCGCCGTGCAGTCGCTTCCCTTGTCTAGCCCCTGGGTGCGGAAAAGACTACGCAGATAAGGCTAGGCTCGCTCGCCACGCCAATCAGTGCCGCCAGGGAATCAGCGAGGTACATTCTGAAGCGCGTGTGGTCAGTGCTTAGCGTTGCTGCTGCGCAAAGACCTTCCCTCGCTGGGACAAATTTCTCGAGCACTACCGGCGTACCTGTTCCAAACTGGGAGCCGGAGGCCTTGGCCAGTTCACCTGCCGGTGTGGTGATATCAGTGCCAGTATCGAATCTTTTATCGAGCACCGAAAGTCCGAATACAAGTGAGTGGGCCGCCCAAGAAATTTGGAATGAATGCAACTGGGTTTATGCCGAAAGTTTCGGTTGGGGGTCCTGCCAACACCCACCCATCGAACAGGTCCGTCCAAGTTTGTATAGTTGGGGATCATGCCAACACCCTCCTATTGGACTATCCCACCCAAGTGTGTGTAGTTGGGGGCCAGTTGTGTGTGGTTGGGAGCTAGTTCGTTTAGAGGAAATGGTGGTGGTGGATATGGTGTGTTATGAGTGGATATCTCGTTTGATATCATGTTTTTCGTCTGTCGTTATCTGTTGAACAAAGGCCACATTGGCTTGCAGTCTGAGACTTCTCAAATACCAACTTCATTCGCTCTTTCAAAACCTGATTACTTGCGACAAATGTGATAACTTTATAAAGATGCATTGAAGTTGCGATCCTTCGTCTTACTAGTAAGTGTGAAGAAATGAAAAGAGGAGTTAGCAGTGTCAATACAACAGCATCGCCTGATAATCCTCCCAAACTTGCTCTCTTTCCTGGGCGAGCATCACCAGCTCATTGGGGTGCATCAGCTCTTCCTTCACCTTCTTGATTTCTAATTCAACTTCTTTCCAAGAGGGAGAATCGAGCAACAGTTTTCTTGGAGAGAGACTCCACCGAGAGATGCAGCTCCTTCTGATACAGGCTCCTCTCTTGCAACTCTTCCCATTTCTGGTACATCTCACGAGCCCCGGAAATTCTTGACTGGAGAAACTGGACCTGTGCTTTTAGACACGGAAGGATGGTGTATCGAAGAAAACTAGCAGGTCCGTCGAGGATTCTCCCGGTAGACATGTCGGACCCCGAAAACACAGGAACGACGGACTGTCGCTGAAGCGAGCCAAAATAGTTCTCCGAAGCAAGGTCCTGCAGAGACGGCATCAAGGTCAACTGCTTTTCGACATACGCCGCCTCCTTTGCCTTGACGTCGACGAATCGTTCCAGATCTGCAACCGATCGAAAGACACGCTCACCCCGCTCTCCTGGCCGCAAGCACCGGTTGACCACCCGCGATATTGCTTCGACAGTCTCCGGATCGAGATCACTAGCATGGAGCTGGGGCACCCAGCGGTCTCCGTACAGGAAACTGGACTAGTCATGCATCTTCATGAAGAAGATCATGCTGCGCTCCATGGGGCTCGGACGATGGCGCTTCTCTTTTTCCTCGAGCTCGGCTTGATTTTGCTTTGCGGCTGCTGTTGATTCTGCTTTCGCTGCCTCTGCGCGTTTGAGTTCCCGCTCTTGTTGGCGCCTCAGACGATGCTTTTCACGTAATCTTGACTTTCGGCCGGCTGGCCTGTCTCCCTTGGTTGGATGAGAGGCGTTGTCATCAGCGGGGTCACTGGCAGATGCAAACGTACCACTGCCTATGGGCACGACGGGTGGGCTTTTGTCATTTTTGGTAGGTTGTGGGGATGAAGACATGTTCTGATCGGCCGCAGTAAACGACTTCAAAAGGGAATTCTGCACCAATTTGGCTTCAAAGACACGACGTGGGCGTTGGTGTTGACGATAACGACGACGACGGGAAGGATCGACCAAGTCCCTGTTCCAGTGGACACACTGTTGGGTGATTGGCTATAGAAACTGGCCCTGGATTATCTCAAGGCAGCCGTGGTGGGTGCCTGACCAACTGAGGGGCCAGTTATGTGAACCAATCATGCATCCCCGAGCGACCGCTGCAGATTGGGCGATGCAGTGCTGCAACCGTGGACCATGCCTGAGAGCCTGCAGCAAAACCACCCAATCCGCGGCCGCGGGCGACTATCCAGCAAGAGCGGGGGGCGCGGGACAGACTCGAAAGCTCAAAGCCAGTCTGCGTGTTCCCAGAGATCTTGGTAGCTGAGCCAGGGACTACGGATCCACAAACGAAGAGCAAGACAGCAAAACGACAGCAAACAAAGCAAGTTGACCACAATGAAAGGGGGATTGGCTATTGGGGAGCTGGCGCGGAGCTCTGCGCCATCTCCGCCATCTCCGCCACCAAACTCGTTAAGTTCACCAAGCTCCTCGGATTGGGAGGCCGAGTCGGTTGAGAACCCCTCACAATCTGCCATTGAACGCGGAAAGCCGGCTCTGAATGCCGCGAGAACCGTGACGTCTGTATCGGCATCATTTGTCGTTGAAGAACTCAGCGACTTTGCAGACAGCGATGGCGACGAACGACTCGATTGCATCCGCCCACACGCCATTGACCAGCCCGAGTCAGACAATAATAGAGGGTCGAGGCCCCAGCGCCCTAAGGTGATCGACCCCGAAGTCCTCTCCGATTTGGCAAAACTCAGCTGCGGCGACACCGACGACACAGACTTTGATGAGGCCGAATACCAGGAGTTCCTCAGGAGATTGCGAGAGAGGAAGAGGAGGGCTCGTATGGGGAAAGGGAAGACGCCTGCAGGGCTAAAGGCGCGGACCTTCAGCGAAATCGCGACACTCGGAAGCGATGACGACTACCAGGTGGACCTGGAGGACCTCCAAGGATCCCTTCCTATCCAGGAGGCCGGATCAAGTGCCCGCCGTCTTCGTAGGCGGATTGGCGAGCGCCACGAACTCATCTTTCAAGACCCGCCGTTATTTGTTTCTGAACTTGACGAGCCTGACAGCTCGGATGATGAGATCAGCGAGGCACTTGTACGAGAGCTCCCATATTTCGAATATACAGCCAGGGAGATTGATTCTGATGGCGGGACATATACCGGCAACGCGCAAGCCAAAGCATGGGCCACGAGCATACCCTCGTTTAAGGGCAAGAATATCGACAACCAGTGGATGGAGTTGGATCGCGACGCAGGATCAGACCATAGCACAGAGGACTCGGACATGAGCGATCTCGAAAGTATCGTGTCTGAAGCCGCCTCGCTTGCGTCGTCACAGAGTTCAGTCCCGACAAGCGTCAACTTGGGTGCGATCGATGAGCTCAGGATGCTTCTTCAAACCAATGAGGCTCTGAAGCCGCTCTATGAGGTGGCTATCTCAAAAGTTGGCCCCGAGAGATTCCACAGAAACTTCGGACGCCTCCTTGTGAGATATGGTCGGGACCTAGGCACTGAGGCAACTTCAACATTGCAATCCAAAGCCGCACGCTTTGTTCGTTTTGCTGCTTCACGAGTGGCAATGCAGATCAAGGACAGCTTCGTGGACAAGGAAGCTAGAGAACGGAAGAAGTATACATCTAACGCTAAGGTGCTGGGGGCCTATTTTAAATCAATCCAGGATGTCAAGGACGCAAGTGATGGGGACGATTCGGACCATGACCCTGAGGATACTTCACTCCAAACACTTGAGAGCGTCAGGAACTTTATGATATCATCCGCGGCCTTCTCCAATCTTTGCCGCTCGCTGAGAGTCTGGTTGACCTTGGACGACCAAGACGAACATGAAAGCACGCATTATTTTACGATAGCAGAAGCGGGAACCCAAGACACAATCAGGGCCAACGTTCTGACAACAGCCACAACCCCGGATACTGTCCGACCCCAGGAAAAGAGGACAGAGCTTGTAGCCCTTAGTCAAGCTACAGCCAAGGAAGTTGTTCTCCTCAAGAGACTATCATTCAAAATCAGGGATGATTATGCTCGGCAAGTAGCATCTTACTGGCTCTTGGACGCCAGAGCAGTTTACAATTGCCTTCGGAATATGCTCTCCGGCCTTTGGCAGGCAGAAGTGCCACCTGGTGAGGTCCGGATCTCGTGGACCTGTGTAAGTCCAAATTCAAACATCCGGACTGGTGTATCATAGCTGACTGATGTGGATTCAAAAAACGCAGAGATGTGGCGATGTTCTTAGAATTCAAGTGCCAGAGTCCCAAGAGAGAGCAGCGATAGCTTTTGCCAGACAGGCAGCCGACCCAAATACGAGTACCGTCTTAACCCAGAGACCACATCAGGTTGGCGGACTACGGCTCACTGGTTATGTCTCAACGGTCACAAACACAACCACTCAGGGACCCAGCCGCCCCAGCTTAAGACCGCATAGTAGCAACATCTCAGCAAGCACTGATACGACAGCAGGCTCGTACTCCACCAGCGCTACAAGTCGCTCAGCTGCGTCGCGGCCGGAATCTCCAAACACACTCCCTTCCGACGAGGAACTCAGCCAGCCAGAGTCGTTCATCCCGGTCGGGACCAAGAAATTCATGCTCCTCTGTGTTAACACGTCGGGTCCAAGCGGCATCGTCCAACGAAAGCTCGCCAACGTGGACATCACCGACGTTGAATGCGGCGCTGAAATGTTCCAGAGGCTTCGGAACGCATATTACGCGCTCAGGGGGAACCGGAACCCATTTCTCGTCCCAAAATCGATGCACTACGTCAAATTCCAGCTTCTCTTCCTCCAGAAATCTGGAGAATGCATCGGCGCTTACGAAATAAACTCGATCCCTTCCTCCAAGGAGGTCTTCAAGCAGGAATATGCCTTCTCACCATGTCCGCCGCGAATTGGAAAACTGCCTCTCCCTCCGGATATCTTCATGCATGGCTTTCTTGATCCCGGTGATCATCTGGGTCCTATGGCGGTCGACATCCTGCCTAAGAAGCTGTGGTGTCAGCTGAGATGGGACGCCCAGGCGAATGATCGGTATAACGTGCCTGCGGGGTGGGGTTTCTACATCGTCGAAGGGATCAACTGGCCGCTGGTTTCGTGGTGTGCGGCTGTGGCGTTGCTGGGTGTGACGATTCTGACAGTGACTTGGTCGGTCTGGACGGAGGATGTGCAGGGAGGAACCGGACTGGGGCAATACTGCCTGGCTGTGTTGACTTTGTCGGTTTCGGTATGGTTGTTGAAGTACAGTGTGCGGGATGGGCTGTGATGGGTGAGTGCTTGGAGAGCTGGCACTTCAGGAAGACGGTGACTATAACCAGGTAAGAGATTATCCTACTGATAGGCACCAACATACCAGGCTGCCGATAATATCATAGTTCCACTTGACTAATAAACCTAGAGACTTTAGCAAATTTACTCAACACAAACGAAAGGCGCTGTCTAATGCCGTGCTGCTGATGTACCGATCGATAAAGTTGACGCTAAATGGAAGACCGAACAAAAGTCTCCAGAATGTTCCGTCCTCGTTACTTTTGGACTGCATTCGAATCTTGAGTCGTCGATAGATGTCCTCACGATGACAGTCACTCCCAATAAAATATGCCTACTCTCCATGGGAAAGACTCAGCTTGTAGGAGAGTTAAAGTCTTACTTTCAAGACCATCAAATTTGTTGGGGGTTCCAAAATCGAGACAATTTAGAAATTTAGGTTGAATATTGCCTTTCGACAAAGCTTATTAGGTTTCCCTTCAGCTGACCACAGAAAAATCTGGAAAGTTGACCTCTCTCTCTCCATAGTCTAGAGGGAATGCTTCGAACGTCGTCTATAAGAGCTGAAGTCTCTTGGTCTAACCACTAGGTACTCAAGACTGAGGTAGGCGGGCGGATAAGGGGGGAAATGTTGCCGGCGACTTTAATATGAGCCGGCAATTAAGGTACAAATTCCCTCTCTACTTGGCACCTTCGGCTTACCTCCTTTCGGGTATGTACACCAGCTGAGACGAGAGCCCTCCGAAAATATGCTATCAAACGAGATCATCCTAGCCATATCGATCCTGTATTTCATGTCAAGGGCCGAAACTGAAATTCAGTTGAATCTTGGTACTAGGGGTATGCTTGTGGCGCAGAGTGACGCTGGATGTAGTAGATATCATCTGCCAGCGATATGGCACGCCGAAATTGGGCTTCGGTTCGCGGTGGGCTCATCGCAGCGTTAGGGGAATAGGGGACAGCAAAGTGAAGGTGGAAGAAAGTTGGATATAACACGACGAGGAGCAAGGCTCAGCATGACCTCGTCCGAGCCTGGTTTGAGTTGTCGAGGATTTAAGTTTTGATTGCTATACCGTAATCTTCAAATGCCTGTCTGTACATTCCAATGCCCTCTTTTGATATAACCAATACCCTTTAACAATGTCATTCATCCGAATAACTGAGCACTTAACGTTAGACTTGAAGTTAACTAACTAACCCCGGACACATACCCTTATCTTACCCGCCTGCCTGTATCTACCTTTCTAGCCCTTTCACCCCCCTTACATATTGCCGATCTACTACCCGCTTAAACCCATACGTAACCGCTAATAACACCACTACTACTACCCCCAGAATTACCAAATCCCCGCCCTCCATCTAGCTAAACCCCCCTTTCCCTCCCCTTCCAACTTAGGATGTGCCCCCGAAATCAACCACCTCCCCAGACTGCTTATGACAACATTATGCACCAAATACAAGCTGAAAGACACCCTGCCAAGATACAACACCGGAGGGGTCGTCAATAATCTTTTGAAAAAAGGGAGTTGTTCGAGTGAAAAGAAAATGCAGACCGCGGCGATGGCAACCTAGAATCGGCTGGAGTTGGATGCGAAGGATGGAGGGGCGAGGGCGTCGAGGGTGTTCCAGGGGGGTGGAGTGGACGAGGTGGAGATGGTCGGGAAGCTGGCGAGGGTGAGGGATGCTAGGAGGAGGGTGAGGAGGGGGAGGACTTTCAGGAGACGAAAAGGTTTGCGGGGTTTGGGGGTTTGGAATGGCGGGTTCAAGTTGGTGTTTGTAAAATAAGGGGATTTGGAGCTCACGATGCAATTTATGACCTAATCACAGGCCGCACTTGTCCAATTTCTCAATGAGCTGTATTTCTGCCCCCTCCCCTTGACAGTTCCTGCTCCATGCTAGGTATGTGTGCGCTAATACCACCATCCCCCAACTGAATAGAAACGCACGCCTGGCCGCAGATCCTCAGAACGCCAAGATCCAGCAGGATATCGCGGCGGCTTAAAAGAGCATGGCCGATTTTGACGTGCAACTAAAGAATGCTGTGGCTCAGCACGACGCCGTTCAGAAAGAGATCGAAGAGGTGCAGAAGGTGATTGCGAAGAACATTGAGGAGAGCTTCAAGACTTTTGGGAAGGTTTGATTCTTGTACTTGGTCCCATTTCACGTTTCACGTGGGTTGGTTCTTTGAAGCTTGGCTTTTGAGTTGCTCTTGAGAACCTGGAATCCCGTCGGCGGGTTCTCATGCTGGATGGGATATTGTAGGTTGTAGGTGATATGACAGCGATGCAAAGAATACCAACAGTCTAAGTGCAAGACTCTGTGGTGTACACTTGGCGGGAGAAGCGGGTATTTTAGCGCCCTGCTTGGCAACTTCGTTGACGTGAGCAACTCCGGCGCTGGGAAGGAGCAAGGCACCTCCAAAACACCGCCGTAATCACGCTCCCGCTTCAATACCTCCTCACAGGCGCTCTTGAGTCCCGCTATGCTTCCCGTTCCCGCCTGGCTATCCTCCTCCGACTGTTGCGGTTCTGGCAAGACTTGATTACATGTAGGTATCCATCCTGAAGCCCCGTCCCGCAAAGCAGGGTGCCCCCTTTTGACCGGAGCTTCTTTTTACTCCTCCTACCGTGGGGACGGCTCGGTCAGACTACGCAAATGACGATCAGCTTCTTGTCATCATTCCAACCATTCGCAACCCAGCACTCACCCTCAACGTCAATGCATCCACCATCCAATGTCACGTCCCAAGGCGCGCGATGATCCGCACGCTCCGATCGCCTTCCCCACGTGGAAAGTCGTGACGTTTCAACTCGCAATGAACCACTCGACCAGAACCGCTGGTACGCACAACACCCCTTCATGCCAGGGACGGCACGGCAGATCCTAGCGGGGCAGCTCGCCAACTTCCAGGTGCCATTGCAGGCCGTGTGTGTGCGTCGCTATCCAATCACGACGCGCAGGTCCCGCGAGAGCTGACGCAAAGGGCTACGGCGGGCTACGGCGGGGTGGTAAGAACCGCATTAACATGCTCCGCGTCTCTTTCCAGAGCGTAAGACACAAGGACGGTGGCACCCGGTTAGAATCGCCACATACGCAATTTACCAGGACTGACCGACTGCGAACCTGGCCGGGTGACGGTGAGGGGCAGCTTCGTCCGTCAGCTGAAAGCGGAGCAAACAAGTGTAAACCGAATTAAATGACCAACGGCGCTGAGTGGAAGGGGCCGAGAAAGGGAATTCGGATCACCAGACAAGCTTATTCTAGCCGGGGGGCGGAAAATTAATGACGGAGGGATTCCCAAAACCCGGGGTTGGGCGCTGTTTGCGGGTCCCTCGCCCTTGACAGGGTCCTTTTGAGATGACCCGAGGACGTCTGGCCAATGAAGGGGCGTAGCTTAGGGTGAAGCGAGTATATTACCTGCCACCCCTTTCCACTCCTACACTCCTGTGGATATAGGATATACTGCCCTCCTGCTGCTATACCGACGATATCAGTATATGCAGCTCAACACATATATTACCTCCCGACCCCGACGACTGACCTCATCCCAGCTCGCCTCTAATTTCAACCTCAACCCACCTCAACCCACCCCAATTCCCAACATCACCATACCAATACTCAACAATGCGATCCCTCTTCCTAACAGCCCTCACTCTCATCGCCTCCACCCTAGCCCAGGATGGCACCTTCGACGGCATCGGCCAGCTTCGCACACGCCTACAAGAAGGCGACCACTCCGACATAGGCTGCCTCACCGAGACCGGCCGATGGACTGGAAACGACGAGAAATGCGGCGTATTTGTCGCCACACCCGTAGGGAACTCCCTCTTCAATCTCACCAGCATAACAGGCGACTGCTATGTCTATGGAGCGGCATTTCGCTGTGATGGAGGGGAGGCAGCGTTTCAGTTTGGGGTGAGTTCATTTTCTCTTTTATTCTCCGGAGGGTATCAGACGGTGCAGAGGATGTGGAATCCCGTGGCCGTCGAAAAAAAAAACACGGTAGAAATGAAAGCGACGATGCTGACAGCCAGCAACAGGAATGGCCCAAGGATTGGCCCAACGGCGTCCCTGGCGTCCCCGTCCTGCGATGGGGCCTGTACGGACTCATGGCGAGCATGGAGCGCAACGCGCCCGGCGTCGCAGGCGCACCGCAGGAGGTGCATATGACGTCCTACAGTGAGCCAGGGAAGAGGTTCTGGTTGACGTGGAAGCCTGTCGAGTAGGAGAACTAAACAACAGATAGGGGGATTGTTGTGAAGGCGAAGGAAAGGTGCTATTCTTCTTTGGGTTGACTGGCTCGGTCAACTCTGCTCTGGATTCGGACGATGACAGAGATTTTGTTATTCATTGCGCGTTCTAGATAAGAACTTCTTTCTGACAATACTGCGAGACACTGGAGGGGGAGGTGTGAGAGAGGTGCCCATCGCGACCCTTGAGGTGATATGCGTCCACAGGGGGACGGACGAGGCAGGGGAGACGTTAACCGCCCGGGCGGTCCTCGATGGCGGAGGGGGATTGACCTTAGGTGGAGATCAACGTTACCTGGGTTAAGTACCATCTCTTGGGAAGCACATCACCGGAGTATCAAGTGAATTTGATCAAGTTGACAAGTCTCTTACATTTCTTACAACAGAAGCCAAGTCTGTCCTCGTCCCTTTCTAGCATCTCTGCTCAAAAACCCCCGATCTCAACACAGGAATGATAGACCTGTGCCTCGCGCCATGTACCTTGGTACACGGCGCGGTGGTGGACACCGGTTTCCCGGTCGTCCTCGCGCCAAGCGGCGGTCTGCACTGCCTATCACCAGCATTACACCCGGGTATCCTAACCCCCAACCCTACCGCTCCGGCACCACGACGTCGGCTTGCCCCTGGCCGGCGTCCCTGTCTAGTAGTAGCCTTCATTATATCGCTCCTTGCATAAAGATTCACCTGAAGGTTTCCCTGGCCGCTGGTCGCAGCGCAACTTCTTCCTCCTCCTTCCTCCTCTTCCAAGACTTCATCCCCACGGCAATGAACACAAGCCCGTTCCAGAAGCCCCTCAGTGATCCTGTCGTGCCGACGGTGACTAGGAGCGGAAACGACCCGAAGTTTGGGTCGATGAACGTCGCAACCCGGTTGGTACTTGGCGCCACCCAGACAGTCAAGAGTGCCAAGAAAAAGAACAGCGGCATCAGAATGTATTGGCGGAAAGAGAGCGAGGAGCGCCGTGGGGGGTTAAGTCGGGTCAGAGATTGCTTGGTGGTGAGCACGGAGCCATCCGTCGACGTATGCGAGACGTGGCCGATATAGGATTGGGACGACTCGACGGGGATGGCGGCTGGCTCTTCGGCAGGCATAACAGTGTCGTCGAGGAGGACGTCGGAGTCGTTGGTGATGGACCTGAGGGCCCGACGGCGCTTGACGATCTCGATGCCCACCATGCAGTAGAGGACGATTATGACAATAATCGATGTCCTGAGATTGTTAGAGGGAAAGGGGCGGAAGGTGGAGGAGAGCACTGGCATACCATATTGGCACGTAGTATATCACAATTCTGAACAGCACCCACTTGGGGGCGATGGCACACCAGATCTGCGACTGTTAGCGGAGTATCGACCTCCTGGGAGGTTGCACGTACTGTCACACTACCATACATGGGGCCTTTTTCCTCCGTGTTGATGAAGAGCAGCACCATGGCGGGGATAAAAGTCAAAACGCTAATGCCGAGCATGTATTTCCACTCCAGCTTTCGCAGCGATTGGGTGTCGTAGCAGTGGAAAACAATCAGATAGACATCAATGGCCATGACAAGTGTCCAGTACACATCGGCGACTGGAAACCTGCGGACTGTCAGTTGCAGCCGGGGTGCGCCAGGAGCTCATGGCTTCGACAATACGTACATCTGGTTGAGAAACCCCTGGAACTGGCAGAGGGCCGAGGTGTTCCCGGCCTGTGGGCCGCTGACAGAAATCATGGTGCAGGTCACATCGAAAGCGTTGTAAAAGGCGTTGATGAAGATGAGGCGGTGCATGGGATTGCGAAAGTGACGCGACATGATGAAGGTGGTGATAATGGTGATAACGCCGATGGCGGAAAGGGCCGAGGCGGCGCGCGTGATGGCCATCAGGATCCGCGTCTGGTCCGCCGTCAGCGCCACTTCGCCGCGTAGCTCCAGCATCATGACTGCGGGCTCCGGGGTGCGGGCTGCGGCTCCGGATTCGGGATTGGGCGGATTCGGTGGGAATCAAACTGCTGGAGTCGTCGGCGCCTGACGCCTCGCGGCGTAGATCGTGATTTGCGACGAGGTCATGTCATATCAACGTCCTGGGCTGCGCAGCGGCGCGGTGAGACTGCCGCAGATGATATACCGTCCCGCGCCATCGCATAATCCTCGGTGGTGAATTGCGTGCTTCTTGTCCATTGGCCGTTGGCTTCGCTGCCGTCTGCAGAGCCAGGGAACGCGGTGCGTGGGGGTTGACCTGCAAGCCACTGAAGATGCATTCGGCGCCGCCCAGCCGACGCTAGCGACTTTTGCGGCCCTGCCAGTGGTTGTCCCGCAGTGCACGTTAGATAACAGAATCAGGGTATTTGATCCCAGTGCCATGTACACGGGCCAGGCGAAGGTCTTCGCCACGGAGGTTGGGCCGCCCGCTGGCCGCCGTTGCATCCGGCCTGTTGGGGGGCGCGCTTCCTAGGTACCTTGCCGTGCTACCTCGGCGATGCGTAACCCACTGCGATTTCGTTGATCTTGGAGCCCTATCCCGCCTTGAGACCTACATATGAAACCGGCATTGCGAACCGTACCCGAACGGGGTCTCGGTGGACGAACTGCGATCGTCCTGCTCGAATGCGGGGCGAGAAATAACAGAGACGCGACGGAGATCGTTTCGAACGTTGTGTTCAGAAGATGTAGTGGGCTCGATTTGCATTTTGTCTTGCATTCCCCAAAGTTCCTCCCATCATCGCTTGGCGGATTGCGCTTTCCCCCTTTTTAATTCGCCATCACCACCAGCGAATGCTTCTTCTCAGCCCAAAAGCAGGCGCGACTCACGGTGGCTGGGTGCCGTGCAAACGCCATCCCCAGGAGCAGGCCATCGACGCCCTGAACTTGGCAATTCTTTGCAGCTGAGCAACCCCGTGGGGGCATTTCTCTACCATGTTTCACCTCGTGGTGGCGTGCACACCTTCAAGATAAGGCTAATACGACGGCGATGGTGTTGTGACGCCTCTCTTATCGAAGGCATTCACGTTCTTGCATTGGATGAGGCCATCTCATCAACGCCAACGTCGCATCGGGTAATAGAATGTCATGCGCCCTCGTTTCGGGTCAGAGCGTGCGCAAAATGGGGGGTTGAGACATTGATATCACGAGCCGTATGTTGACCTGAGGAGATGAATGGCGGGCGGTTAGAGGCTCCGTGTCGTTGATGTTGACAAAACGCGACAGCGAGGTTGTAGTCGCAAGCGTCAACTAAGCGTCTCGAGGGATTTTGCGCTTGAAAAGTCTTACTTGCTTCCGCACACGCAAATGACTTTTGGACCTCGGCTTTTGCCACTCATGAGTTCGAGTCCGTGATGGTCGGTAACAGGCCCCACTTATTATCGGACTCCCCGACGAGGAAGCCCGGGCTGTCCCGTCCCGTAGGGGGTCACTTACCTCAGGTAGGATGTCGCCATCACCAAGGCTCAGCTCGAGCCCGATCTTGCCCCTACGTTCAACGGCAGGTCGGCGGCAAAGGAACACCCTGGATCTTAAAACCTTGAACAATGAGATATCAACACTTCTCTATCGGAACTGGGTAGCAACGGAGGTGGTAGGTGCCTCTAAGGGGGTATCATCGAGATAGCACGGGCAGCGCGAAGATAGGTAGTTGTGGAATTGACGACAAGGCATCGGGAGTTATAAGGCTAAGGTACATTCAGGTGTGACATTATTACCTACTAAACAAACATGTAGTATTAGTAAGGTTAAACGTACCTTGAGTAGGCAACCAGTCTGCAAGGTACCTAGGTTGGTAGTTGCACCTGCAGACATGTAGGTAGGCTAATGAAATATACACCTCTGAGTTGGGAGTGCATTACTTCCAACGCCTCAGCCTCTTACAGCCACTGAACCCATTCATAAAACCAGCGAACCCAGCCAAATCACACAGACCCTAGATAATTACGGACTCATTGTTGATGAAACGCTATTGCTATCAAATTGAAATTCAACGGCCCGAACACCTCTCTCTCGTCTCCAAGCCAAACTGAGGGGGTTGGTTCCAAAAATTTGATCCGTCACATTCTGACCGTTTTCCCACTAGGTCGTTCGAAACACTACGGGTAGCTCAAGTTACCGGGCAGTCAGGTGCATTGTATCTAACTAGTCCTCGTGTTGAAATAACCCCGTATCAAAACAACAAAGCATTCTCCCCATATGCAGCCAAACCCCTTAATTGCCCCCTCCTATCCGAACTGCGCCGTCAAGCCACATCTGCAAGACTCTCCAATTTCCAGGCCGCCAAACCCCTCATATGCCGTTGGCTGCATGCCCCTCCACCAACAAGACGCAAGCCCTCGGCACAACCAACCGCGTCCCATCGCGGCTTCGGTCCTTGCGTTGGCGCGACGTCGTACAAATCCCTCATCCTCCATATCACCAATGCAACAATACTCCCCCGGCGTCCCCACAATGGATATCTTCCCCTTTTCTACGACCGACGACACTCACCAGCTCGTTTCTCGTCTTGCCCACCGTCCCAACCTGAACCTCCACCGCTAAATCAACTCTCTCACAGCCATCTCTACTCTCCTCACCATGACCTCACCCATCCCCCCCTGCTGCCTCAAATCCTTCCACTGGTCCGGCACCCCCTCCGGCACGGAGTCCACCCTCCCCGGGACGTCCAACCGCGTCTACATCGCCGGCACCAACCCCTCCGCCGCTGTCCTCATAATCCACGACCTCTTAGGCTGGACATTCCCCAATGCGCGCCTCCTCGCCGACCACTTCGCCTCCGAAATCAACGCCACAGTCTACCTCCCCGATTTCTTTGGCGGGGAGGTCCTCTCCTTCGACGCTATCCTCGGCGAGCGCTGGGGCGAGCTGGATCTGCCTTCCTTTTTAAGGCGTAACGGGCGACACGCAAGGGAAGGGGAGATCCTTGCATTTGCGCGGGCGTTGCGAGGGAAGTACGACAAGGTCGGGGCGGTTGGGTACTGCTATGGGGGGTGGGCGGTGCATCGGCTGGGAGCGAAAGAGTTTGTTGACGCGGAGACGGGGAAGGGGCTGGTGGATTGTGTGACGGCAGGGCATCCGAGCTTGTTGACTGTGGAAGATATCGATGGGGTTGCGGTGCCGGTGCAGATGCTTGCGCCGGAGTTGGATGGGCAGTATACGGCGGAGCTGAAGAGGTATGAGTTTGAGACGCTGCAGAAGAATGGGGTGCCGTTGGATTATCAGCATTTTCCGGGGGTGGAGCATGGGGCGCTGGTGAGGGGGGATGAGAAGAAGAAGGGAGAGAGAGAGGCCATGGCGAGGGCGAAGAATGCGGCGGTGGCGTGGCATCGGTGGTGGTTGCATGGACAGTGAGGCGAAGTGGGTTTGTGTGCTAGTTTCTTTACAGCTGTGAGCGTCAGTTGGCCAAGTTGGGAGTATACGAATCCAGGGTTTGATCCTTCAGATGAATCTTTGAATGTTCCAGGCATCTGCCACTCATCCACAGCCTTTACCCTGTTAAACAGAAAGTTTGTCAGAGACTCCAAGGTATCCACGTTTATTACCTGCGCAGGCTTATTCCCTCTATCCTCCCTTTCTTCATCTCTCTCTCTTTCTTCTTCAGTTTCCTGCTCATTCCGTACCTCTGCTCCCTCTTCTGCCTCGTCTTCAGCTGTATTTTTGACCTCCTCAGATACATTCAGCTTCATTCTCTTCTTGTCACGGTCAACGAGCTCCTTGTATTCGTCAAACATGCGCTTCATAGGTCCCTCTGGCAACGTATCATCGCCATCTAGGTAGCGCTTCAACATGCGCGGGGGCGCATCGCCAGCGACCTTGTTTATGATCAGCGCCTCGACGCCGCTCTCAGGGTAGTCGACCTGGTTCTGCGGCCGTCGTTTGGCAATGCTCCATTCATCACGGTCCAGTGGCCTACGCTCCCATATGTCCCGATAGATGCAATGCAGGACCAGTGCGTCCTCGGGGCTTACGCGTATGCGATTCCGGTCGTCGACGATGATGGGAAGCGGACATGGGATGGGCAGTGTGTCTCCGGGGGCCGCCGCTGGGTCCGGTTTCGCTAGCAAGAAATCGACGAAGGCCTGCTGCTGCCCATCAAGCAGCTGCGTAACCCTGAACGTCACCTTAGCGCGGCACGGATGCAAATAAATATTGGTGGACTCGTTAGTCAGGTCATCTTTAGCGTCTAGCTTGTCGCGGCGGTTGAAGACGACGACGCCGCCGAGAATGCGGTCCTCAGCCCAGTAGCCGACCATATCGGCCACGCCCTCGGGGTAGATATCCGAGTTTACATAGTAGGGGCTGTTGAAAATGGTGGGAAAGGGCACCCAGGGTTCCCAATCGTCATGATCGTACTCTTGCTTCGGCATAGTCCAGTTGGTCATGTACTCGATGTCGCCTTGGTGCATGCGGAACTCGAGTTTGTGTAAGAGGACGCCAAACTGATGCAGCGCCACGGCTACCATCTCGATCAGGCGCGTGTTGAACATCTTAGTGCCGGGAGCTGCTCGCTGAAACGCGTTGATCACCTGGCTGGAGTCAGCATCCTGCCAGGGTAAACGATTGAAATCAGAGGAAGGACCAACACACCTTGGGGGAAAAGGCCAGCATGTCGGGATCCCATTGCGGACAGACCTCGCGCGCCTTGTCCAGGGCACCTGGGCAGAGCTCCTCGTGTCCGTCGAGCGGGTGGTCGCCCCAGAGGCCCGGGCTCCTCTGGTCCCAGGCGACGTCGGCGATGGGCAGCCCGTCGATGATTTGCGCGTATGTAGAGATGGCGAGCTCGGTGGCGAGCACGTTGTTGATGGCGCGGATAAGGATGTCGCGGTGCATGGCGTCGAGCTTGTTGATGGGAATGCGCGCCCTGTAATCAGCCTGGGCCTTGATGCGGAGCTTCTCCACAACCGCTGGCATGTCATCGGGCCAGATAAAGAGGGGATCCGCCATGTCAGGTACCTTGGTAATCGTTGAGAGAAAAAGATGTTTGCTTGTGGTATCAGGCTAGGAATGAAATGTGAGCTGGAAGAGCCTCAGGACCTGGGGAGCATCAAGAAGGGGAAGTTGATTGCGGGGGACAGGAGTGGTTGGTGCCCAGTGGCGGGGTTGGCTGCCTGTCTCAGGGGTGTGCAGCAACTCTGTTGGTTGCAAGGCCGCGCCAAAACAGAGAACGTGCGATAGGATGGAGTCAGTGAGAGATCGAGAAATGCGAATTTTGCTTGTTTCTTGTGTTGTCGGGTTTCTCTACAGCATTCTCATAGCTCACTACCGACCAAATAAATAGCAGGGCAAATGACTGACACGGAGCCGCTCGAAACCGTTCCTCCCTGATAAGATATCCCAGACCCTGAACTCGGATGCCAATGTTTTTGTTCCTTCTTCTCCAATCCTTGCGGCTATTATTGATGCCTCCTTCAGAAATCGCGAATTACAGCAGCAATATAATTCCTTTCTGCCACGCCCACTTTTCCCGTCACAAAATTACCAAGACCACTCAGCCAGCAGCAGCCCGAGTTCCATACAGCTCATCAGCCGCATCCTTGCTAATGGGCTTACTCCGCGTTGCTTCTTGGGTATCGCTCCCGCCGAGCTCCCCTATGACGCGCTCGCTGTTCTGCTTGGACTTCTCACTAGTGTCTGTTCAAGTCAGCGATTTACTCATCTCCTACCAACTGACGATCCACGGCATGCAAATAACGTACTCGGGTTAGAAAGGTTCGCCTTGTGACCTCGGATCACGTTCGAGATCTCCTCCTTGCCTTCGTTGATCTCCTTCATGTTGTTTGACATGACCGACTTGGCGCCGGCGGAATCCATCGGGGGATTTGCAACGCCAGACATATTGGGCTTCTAGTAAGATGATTTCTCTTGTAGAATGGGCTGATGCTTTTTATCGTCTAGGATGATGGAGTTTGAGTAGAATTTGACTCTGCTGGCACACATGCAGGTATTGCTCCTTTTGAAGCTATATATTCCATTGAGAAAGACGTTTGTCCGACGTATGACGTCCTATAACAACGTGTTGAGCCATCCTTTGTCCCCTATTTCCTGTCAGAAGCCTGTTTCGGGCGATAGCGATCTCCAATGGTAACAGAGGATCGTGGCTTCGATGTGCGTCATTTGTCTTGGCATTACTTGGGCCGACCGGGTTGCACGGGATTTCCGTCCCTGTCAACCCCAACACCCAACCTTACCTAACCTCTTGGTTACCCTCTCTGCGCTCCTGCTCCAAAACACGGGCAAGGCTCTGCAACAGTTGCCAGAACGCCCGATTTCTCTTGGATAACATTATACGAGCGACTTTACTTTGCGGAAGCCGAGCTGCAGAGAGTCCTTCATTTCTCTGTCGCAGCCACCGTCCCGCTCAACTCTCGTCGGCGCCCAGGATTGGCGCAAATGGCTTCCAGAACAACTCCTATGACAGGACGTGGCAAAATGAGCCCTGTGACTGGAAGCTCATGTGGTTTCAGAAATGAAGCCGCAGATTCTCACTCCCCCATGACAAAATAATTGATCCACACAAACACCACACCACCACTTCAACCATCAAAACACAGCTAATTTTGCAGCAAAACAGATAAAACCAATTGTATTCTAATGGCCAAAATTACAACAACGCTCAATGAACAAATGGGTTAATAATATACCTCAAATCTTCAAAGACTACTTACAATTAGATGGAGCGATGACTGGCCATTAGAATACAATTGGTTTTATCTGTTTTGCTGCAAAATTAGCTGTGTTTTGATGGTTGAAGTGGTGGTGTGGTGTTTGTGTGGATCAATTATTTTGTCATGGGGGAGTCTCGGTCGTCGTATCAGCTGGCATGCGGCTTCGTTGCCTCGCGAACACTGCCCTGCGAAGGATGGATAGAGTACTGACGGCTACCTCGCCCTATCGCATCATCTGCATCCTGCGGGGAAATTACTCGGACAGGTTACCATGGCTGTTGGGTCAAAGGTTTGACAATACAATCATCAAAATCTAGGCACTCCAAGAGATTATAAGATAACTCTGATGAGGACTACTCGTCAGGCCTATAATCGGCTGCAGACTCAGTCGCAAGCTCCTTCGTCAGGGACTTTGATATTGCCGCGACTTTGATATTGCTGTTTTGAAAGTACATGCCTCCCATACAAATTTGGGAGAGTGTTATTCCGTAAGTACTGTGGATACGGGCGCTTTGGCCACCCGTCCACCGCAAAACCATTTGAAAATGAAGCCTGACAGTTATATAATTAGCTGCATCATCAGAACGTATAAGCCAAAAATTACCAAACCTGAGATTTAGGCTTATAACGGCAATTGAAATTGAATGCAATTTTCTATTCATTTCTCGGGTCAGAATGCGTGGAGTTGTGAAAAACGCAGCAATATCAAAGTCCCTGACGAAGGAGCTTGCGACTGAGTCTGCAGCCGATTACAGGCCTGACGAGTAGTCTTTCAGGAATCGTTCCATCCTCATTTCGAAGTGGATGTGGGCCAACCAAGTCCCAGAGGTCCAAGCGGCCTGTCTGCGTGGCCCCAGAAAGCGCCGCGCTTACCAGTAGTGTGTGCCTGAGACACCCTGACACATTTCAGAACACAGCCGTTGAGTGGTCGCCTTCTTCACAGATTTGGGGATGCACGGGCAGCATTCTTGCAGGGGTTTACCTTGGAGCTGCCAGGGACAGGGGAGCATACATAGCGGGAGCCATGCCGCTCGCACGAGTCTCGCGCCCCCCCCCGCAAACATCGTCGACACGAACCTCACAATTTGCGCGACACCGAAAATGCGGCTCCTGACGGATTTCGCAGCCCTCGGGCTGGTTGCGTCAACGGCGGCGAAGATGACGTTTATTAATCCCTCGCAATTCACCAACAAGCTCAAAGTCAGCGAGCACGATGTTTGGGTCCTGGGCCAGACGATTGATTTACGATGGAGCCAGCCAGACAAAGGGAGGAAGCTGTCAGTGGTGCTGTACCAGATGAACTCAACGATGGCCGAGAGCTTCAACGGCCAATTCCCCGGCGACGACCCGCCGTTCGAGTTCATAACGCGTAATTATGCACCGTCTTGCAATTCGAGGCGCACAGCTTGAAACTAAAACGGCTCACAGATGACCAAGTCGACGCGACCTTCTTCAGGTGGATTGTGGGCACGACCAAGGATCTTCGATTCTCGAACCAGTTCGCAATCGCGGTGTGGGCTGAGGGCACCATTGTGACCGATTCGGCTACAAACATCTTCAACATCACCAACGCAGTGACATCAGCCGGGGAGACCGTCACGACAAAGTCATCCAGCGTGGGATCGGGATCGTCACAGACATTGCCAAGCTCGTCGCAAATCACGTCGTCCGCCCCGCCGCCCGCCTCTGAGCCCCCGTCCTCCGGTCTATCAGCGGGTGCATCCGCTGGAATCGGTGTCGCCTCCACGATTGTGGTAATAGCTCTCGCCGCATTTGCTTGGGTCTTTCTCCATCGACGAGCAAAGAGGTCGAAGCCAGAGAACCTCACTCCCGAACGTGCTGAGATGGCGCCGCCCTCTGCGGGGGAGAACGAAGCGTTGGAAAAAGTCACATACTATCAGGGTCAAAGCCCTATATCCCCATCAAGTGAGCTTGGCACACAAACCAGAGTGGAGATGCCGCCTGAGACGGCTGACAGGCACGAGTTGTTATGAGGAAAGGGACTCGAAAGTTGTATGGCACCAGTTGGATCTGGATTTTACAGCACCGCACATACTGTTAATGCCCGTCGATTATTGTTCTCGCATAATGTGTCAACTGAAAGCTTAAGCGTGTTTACAGTAATGAGCCATGCCTTCTCGAGGTCTGCTAGAATGCTCCCTGTTAATTTTCTCTTCTACTATGCCCTTGGCAACGATCGCGTCCATCTGCTCTGTCTTTCAGCAACGTTGGACAAGCCCTCGCGAATTCGGCCATTGGGGAGGTTACCTAATAGATTTACTATCAACTCTCTTTCGCACCATGACATGTATCAAACTCCGAAAGTCTTGGCGTCTCCGTAAAGTTAACTCCCAAAGTCTCCACGTCTTCGTGCATGGAGCAAAAGCTAACGGGCGTAAGATAAACTTCAGAAATCGCAGGATCTCGCCAGTAAAATCCTGATTGAGATGCAATTTTCCCGCTTCTCTTCCTTTTTCACTTCGTGCAGAATTCCACCAGGCCACCATCGCCACAACTGCCGCGAAATAGACACCAAAATGAAACCAGAGAACGACGGGAACACCGCTCAGCGGGCATCAGAAGACACACTACCGCCGTACACACGGGTGGCCAAATCATCGAAGCTGCCATTTGGCGACCGGGTTCTCGCTCGGCTCGGGCTGCAGAGAATCCGAGTCGTGCAACCATCAGTCAAGAAAGAACATAAAGCACAAGAGGACCAGGAGGAAGAGAAGGAACAGGAGGAACAGGAGGAACAGGAGGGCCAGGAGGACCAGGAGGACCAGCAAGAACAAGAAGAACAGCGAGAACAGCAAGGCAATGAGCTTGGAGACAGTTCGGGCCACGTATCGAAGCCTGTTGCGGAACGGTTCACGGGACGAGTAACCAAACAGTGTATTCGGTGCGACAAGCTGTTCAAGTAACCCATCCAGGACTCCGATGAATGGGACTTGCGGCTTTGCTGGAGCTATCACCCAGGTACGTGAATCAGAGGACAGTTCATGTTACTTGGCCATTTCCTGGACACTGACATGAATAATCACCATTTGACAGGTCGGATTGCGACAATGGCTGATCTCCTGAAAGATGGCATGCACCTGTGGCATTCATGGCAGATCAAGGCAATATCTCTGTAATCCCACAATAAATCCTCCTCGTCCGCTGTCCGTTTATTTCTATCAGTGATTCGCTCGCCGTACCACGGCCGGGGTCGTAATCGTCCCAGGTGCTTTCGAGCAGAGGCAGAGCCGTGACCTTGGTGGCCCACCCACGATCTCCCATCGCTTCCACTAAGACCTGCATGCGAGCCTTTGCACAGCTGGCACGCGCTTGGGCTAATGTCCGTACCTACCCCTCTTGTTGTTCTTCATCCTCAGTGGACGTTGGCCACCCTCGCATGCGGAACTCGATCTGAACTTCCGCAGCGACGAGAACTCCTGGAGTCGCTCATCAATAATATCCAGCGAGTTGTGCAAGACATAGGCTTTCACGTTGTCAAAGTCGTCGAAACGTATCGTTAGCTCGAGCCCGAGACTAGTGATACCAAGCCGGGTATTCAGACTGTCCCGCAGGATCTCCAGATCGTGGAGCTCGAGGTCCCCGGCTGGACAGTCTCCCTGGAAGAGAGAGACGCGGACGCGGCGGAGGAGGCTGGCGTTGCGAGCGCCGATATTGCTGAGGAAAAGATGAAGTGGGGTTGCTGGGATGTTTGCCGCCGCCGTGTTTTTATGGCCTCAAGGTCACACGGCATGCCTGATGGGTTGTCGGCGATTGCTGAACATCTTGACTTATTTAATATCTGAATAACTTCACATTCTGAGTATTCGGAGCAGATCCAGAGTACTTCGATCAAAAGGAGGCCGTGAGCCGGATCACATGCAACGAAAAGGGGGTGTTTGGTATTTGGTAAACACCAAACTAGTTGTTCTTCTTCAAACGTCAACTTGCTGTACTCAGAGGACCAACCAGTCGCCATCACGAAGATAAGGCTTTTGTCAGCTGCTGTGGCTACAAGAAAGGTTTTGATTCCGTTGCTTTTCTGACCTCTAGTCTGAAATAGCAAAAGTGAAAGAGTAAGACGTTTGTTGTAGTACGTTGGTGCCAGTACTAGGTCATCAAACCCTATTCACCCCAACTCAACAGCCGAGAACAAGGTGGTGAAACTAGATTTTAGTTTGGGTTTTTTTCCTTATAATTAAGATACCAAACAACACCCAATTTCGTGCCCGGCTTAAATATGTGTAGAGTTTTTAGGGAGTTATGAAGTCGTGTCTGCAACCATGCAATCATCTGTCTAGCAATTCATTCTTAGAACTGCTCCAACCCCCAAAGCATACATCCAGGAACTGATTTGGCAATTTTATAATGTTACCGCAACCCAAAATTTTACAGCAACTGGCAAGTGAGATCACTGTTTTGAGGAGACCTTCATCTTAACTAGTAGTGGGCTCTTCTCCCACAGAATAAAGCTCATCTGGTCCTCCCACAGACCGCTCTGCGGACACAGCGTCATGTCAAAACTCCACAGCAACTTGGCTAGAATAAGTCGTAACTCGTGATAAGCCAAACTATCAACTTGTCAGCACTATGATTTATGATTAAGGAGTGCCCGGGGGGAGATTCGGCATACTTTTTCCCCAGACAATTTCGCGGTCCAGTCGAAAATGGTTGCACAGCTTCTCTGTGGTCGTCATCATAGCCGCTCCCGGAAATCCACCGCTCAGGCTCGAAGCTATCCGGATCACTGAAATTGAGAGGCGACCTAGAGGCAGCAAACGTCGAAACAGCGACGCGGAAACCTCCAGGGATATGCTCGCCGCAAATTGTCGTACCCTCGCGGGGTGTAACCCGCCAAAGCGGCGTCGGCACAGGTGGATAGAGCCTTAGGCCCTCTTCAATGCACGCACCGAGGTACTTCAGCCTCTGTAGCCTCTCAAGCGTGAATCCATCGTCTCCGCGAATGGCGTCCCTTATTTCCCGAACGAGCTTGTCCATCTTGTCGGGGCTCTTGACAAGGTAATATGTCAAACCGCTCAGCAGCGTCGCTGTGGTCTCAGTACCGGCAAGCATGAAGATGGAAGCATTCGAATACATCTTCTCTGGCGTCAGGCCTTTCCCTTCTGGCTGTGAGAGCACCAGTGTCCAGATATCCTTGCGTCCATCAGCGCGGTCGCCTTGCTCCAGACGTCGCTTTACGCGATCTGCTGAGTGAGCAAAGTGCGCCTCCGTTGCTTTTCTCATGAAAGGTGGTTCGAGGAGCTTGTAGAGACGATTGAGCCAGCCGTATTCCCTCCATATGGTAGATATGGCGAGGATGCGGGTGCTATCAAAAATATTCCGGACCCAGTCTGTGTAGTTCGAGGTCCGAAGCATACCCAGGGATTCTCCAAAAGTTAAGTCCGCCATGATGTCGAAGGTGGTAAAGTTGTAGAGCTTCACAGCGTCGAATTCATGGTTGGGGTCTTCGTCTAGGGCTCGGCGGATATTGCTCACTAGTTGGTTGACGTAGCTGTCCAGGAGGGGTTGTTGCTCTTTGAGGGCCTTGTCGGAAAATGCGTGAGAGAATATGCGGCGGAGTCGACCATGTTCTGTGCCATCCCGTTCGGTAAGCACATTCCTGTGGCCGTCAAGGTCCATCTCGTCGTAGAATCGCGGGTCTTTGACGTTGGCTTGTCTACCTCCACTCCGATGACCGTAAATATCCTTCCATGCCTCTGACTGGATGAAACTGAGACGGTCGGGGCCTATTCGGACGATGGGTCCATATCGGGTATGTTGGGCCTGAAGCCATGGGAGTAGACGACCAGAAGCCACCACGCAAGAGTAGACGATACCGGTGGCTGCAGTGTAAGGAGGACCGGGATATTTCGACAGAGGGTGAAAGTGCATTCGATATATAACCCGGAGCAAAATGACAGCACAAAAGAGTGGCTAGGTCGGTTAGATACTTTGGTATGGAGTTTAATGGATAGGAGTGAAGATTCATACCAAAATCGAAGCCACAAGTTGCCAGGTCGGCGGCAGCGTGGCTAGCGTACCGTGCAAAGAGATGGGCCTCTCCATTGGTAACTTCAAGTGAGTTCACGCCGCAACTAATAATTCAATAGAAAAAAAAAGAGATTTTTTGATATCGCGACAAAGGGATAATTCCGTTGCGATATCAGCAGTATTTATAACCTTCATGTCCGCAGCAGGCAGCCCATATAGGCCTTGACGCTTCATGACACCAAATTTAGCTGTGGGAATTATCCCGCGCTCGTATGTGAGTAATACATTGCTCGTTTAGTACGGATTCCGCGGACTACGAAAAGTCGAAGACATTCTGGCCGGTATCCAAGACAAGTGTTCCCATTGGACAACAGCGAATGGCGAACTTTGTGACACAGTCAAAGAATGCGAGTGTGATGTTAGCGGAATCCACCACGACTTAGAGAAGTCCGAGGTCTGTACGCGGCAGCTGACGTGGTGTCCGACATCCGCGTCCCGCGGGCTGCGGACTGTAGGTCACCACATACCATATGTGCTAGAAATTTGTAGACGTTATTGAATGCAGGTAGGTCGGACCGATCGCAATGACACGTGGTATGATGCCGCGTCTTCGCCGGCTCTTTTATGTCTGCGTGGAGAATTATATGATTACACACGTTCCGTGCGGTGGTGCACGTTCGTCGATAAGGAGAGATTATTTATGACAAAGAGACTCTGAAATTGTTAGACATACATTCTAGAAGCTTCGATGTTGTACGTCTCCCTGCAGTGATGGCATAGCTTGAACTAAGAGAAATCCTGTCTTGGTTTGCGAGCCAGCTTATAATACCGCAGTTTCAAGATAAAGTCAGTCGCTACTGTGCCTAATTATGTTGCGCTGCCGGGGGGCTGGGTTCCGTTTCCTGTCCGGCCCATACAAAACACTACCTAATTCCCAATCCCACCCTCGAGGTCTCCCAAAGTACCGTCGCATCTCTGATGACAACTGTGGTCACACGCTCGATGAAGCCCTCCATTTCGTCTTGGTAATACGATGCCATCTTGGCCTCCGGACTGAAGAGCACAGAACAAGACGGCAGTTCGTGATATTGATGGCCCATGGCCACCGACCTCCACCACGGGAGCAGCCTGCATGCCCAGAATTTCAACAGGCTCTCGAGGACGGCCACCTCCCACACTGTGCCGTCGCTAATGCCGACACAGAGCAAACGTTTGACTACGCGACAGGAACCAGGGAAGCTAGGAGCAGGAGACTCAAACAACGTAATACCCGTGCCCATGAACCGGGTCATGCTGTCATAGGCGCGCTGGTCTAGCCATAAGCTGTGGCATTCAAGCACCGGGATGACCCAGTATCCGTATCCGGCGAATGGGGGCTTCGTGTTTCCAAAGACCCTTTGCCACAATATTCCCAGCTTTCTCTGGTCCTTGCCGTCATCTCCTTTGATCCTCTGGTGATATTTAAACTCTGTCTCGTCCATCTCAACGCGGCGTGTGCGAAGGCTGGGTCTCTGGCCGATTGCCATGCCGTAGCAAGATATTGCGCTCTGGAAGTCTCCCTCTAGTCTCTGGGCGTTTGACGCTGTGTCGGCCGATGAAGACGATAGGCTGCCCGCCTCCGTCCTGTTCATCGCAACGGGGGGTATAACGGGACGTATTTTGTTAATTTTTCTAGCCACTGAGTACCCTGTACCGGGTACCCTGTAGTGTGATTGCGTACCCCGAAACCACCAGCCGAATCTTCTGGAACCCCAGAGGGTTCCAGAAGATTCCAACCCTCTCCAGGGCCCCTTGGGGTCCCTGGAGCACTCCGAACCTTCTGGAATTCAAGGGGGGTGAAACCCCCTTGAATCCAGTGGGGCTACTGCCCCACAGAATTAACTAGAACATCAGTGGCCACGTCAGCCACTACGTCAACAGAACCACGTAGAATGGTTCAGAACAGTACTATTCCATTATTGTATTAGTTAGTTCCACTTCACAGAAGGCTCTGGAATTCTTCCAGAGCCTCCCACAGCCTATAACAGGCTCTCTCCTCTCCTGTATCTAATTCTAGTCAAGTAAGCAACTCTACTCAATTCAAGTCATTGTACAAGGCACTGCCTTTCGGATCCTCTTGTTTCCAGCGTTAATATTCGCTGTGATTCAGGCCTTTGTTTGCTTCCTACAGTGCCTACGGCACTGTAGCTGGCTTGGACCAGTACAGCACTTCTTCCTCTGAGCCACAGCCGCTGTACTACAGCCCTGTAGGTTCCCGAAGTTCAACATATTTGAAGGCCGGGATCGGCAGCCGTCTTCAGTTGGCGCTCGAGATAAGACCTGTATTTCTCGCTCGGGGTGTCGTCCTTGCGCACACAGACGAAAGGGAAGGGCTCCATCCCAAGGCCACTGCCTAGTAAAAGAGCTGATTAGGTCCGAGCGCGTGTGTAGGGTTTTGGTGGGCCAATTTACCGTGGGCTTTCCAAAGCTCTATGTCGACCGAGTAGCGAAACATGGCGTCCGTGACATTCGTTTCGCCCTTTGAGAAGAAGGCTTGTACAAGATCGGTAGCGAGAGAGAGCGCGCGCTCTCTTCCGTCTTGCTCTAGCAGGCTGACGTTGCCGCCCTCTGCATAGGCGAGGCGGCTGAATATATAAACGCGACGAGTAACGTCAATTATCTTCTTCGCCTTGTCCATATCTTGAGGCGTCGCCATTTTGAGCGGCGAGATATTGTCCAAGAAAGGATGCAGTCGGAATGTGTTGTTTGAAGATGGGGCAATTGACGTGCAGTGACGCCCCATTGCAAATTTGAGGGCGATATGGGATCCCACGCTCTTGCCTCTGGCTCGCACTTTTTGCAAAACGCTTGCTTTCTTTGAAGAGCCACGGCCGTAACACGTCGAAATTTTTGGGCAAGTTCCTGCCCAATGCAAAACATCTTTCCTGCTACCTGAATCTATGACCTATCCCAACGGCAAGAAGAAGACATCTCTCGCACTAGCTTCGGGTCCCCGTCTTTCGGCTAGAGCCGCTGTGCGTCCGCCAAATCCAGTCTCTGTCCCCTCGGCGCCGAAGCCAAAAGTTATCGCCGGTGTACATGTACCCACTCAATGATCCGATCCAAAAATGGCAGCACCGCTCTTGACTCTCAGCACTGTCTGCAAGTTCTCCAATCTCAGGGGTTGCTTTTTCTGCTTCGCAAGCAACCACGCTGTCTTCACAATGTTCTTGATCTGCCGCCCGTTCAGCTTGTGCTCAGCCAACACCGCCAAATCACTCTCTGACAGAGTGCTCTCACTGCCCAGCTCTGTAGCACCATCGAGCTGAGATCGGAGAAACGTCCGCCAGACATACAAACGGCTCTCAAAGTCGAGAGCCTCGTATTGAATAGTGAGGTGGATTCGGCTTTCGAATGCTGCATCGAACGTCGTGACTCGGTTCGTCGTCAGGAACATCACGCCGCGGAAGTACTCGAGCTGGCGGAGAAAGATTGACACAAGTCTGTTGCGGGCGATGTCCGCAGTTGTGCGGGCTTCGAGGAAGATGTCGCACTCGTCGAGGAGAAGGATCGCCTTCCATTTGGAGGTCAGCTCAAGTACTCTTTCCAGGGTACTTTCGATCTCCGCAGCCGTTTCTCCGAGCTCGCCGGCGCTGATGGAGTAGAGTGGCCGACGCATATTTTCCGATACTAAGAGAAATTCTTGTTAGCGTCTCCTGCCTGTCGCATAAGTAAGTTGAGCTTTCTAACCTGACTCTGCCGTCAGCGTCTTCCCGACACCGGGTTCTCCGCTGAGCAGCATGATGAACCCTTGGCCTTTACCGCTGATAATGTCGTCGAAGTCGCTCTCATCTCGATTGAGCTGCTCGTCAACAAAAGCATGGATGATTTCCTTATACCCCTGGGGAATTTTAAGTCGAGAGAACGCCTGGTCGTTCCATTCGATCTCCGAAACACCCTCGACGTAGAACTGGGCTGTAGGGTACTCATTTTTAGCTGTGACCATCGAATCGGGGGTGGAAAGACGTACTCCATTCCTTGGATGTGAGACAGAATCCCTTGAGTTCGGGCGTGCATAGCATTCGCTGCTTTGAAGTGAGAGTCAAGGCTGATGCGCGCCAGATATATCAGCATTAGACGGAAAACCGACCGCAAGTGCTAATTGACTTACTAGAATTCTTGCCAAAGTCCTTAGCTCGATATCGTTCCATGACCCTCTGAAACTCCTTGAATGCCTTCATTGTGGCCCTGTGGACAACGTTGGCAATTTCTCCAATCGGATTTCTGCCATCGTCATTAGTTTGCTCCTTGGAGTCGAGGTCGTCCAGCTGAGACTCATAGCCGTTCCGGTAAGTGTCAAACAGCTTGCGATCAACTATGAACCGACTCTTGTCCGTCTGACAAGTTTCAGGCGTGTTAGCGGATATGATCAGATGAAAGTCCAGAACTCGACAAACGTACATGTCGCCTCTTGCGACTACGACTATCCGGCGCAGTGTAAAATCCAGAATAGTTCACATGCTTGCAGCCGAGATGCCTCTCAAACTTCTCGCCACGGTGATGCAGACGGTCAAGAAGCGCCTCGCCGTCGGGACAAAGATGGCTCGGGATAACGGCGAGCTCAGTTATCTTCTTGACACCAGAAAAGACCCCGACCGACAATGAATCTTTGACATAGCCAAACTTGGCTCCATCGCAGTCGATATATCTGCACTCGATGGATAGATAGGGGTTGCCTTGGAAGTCTTTGAGATACCTGGATTTAGTCACCTCAAACAGGCGGTTACGGTCGTCAACCTTCGAATAAACGATCATGCCGGGCGGGAAGATAGCCCAAAGGTACTCGAAGGTGATGACGTTGTTCTTGGTATAATCCTCCATCGCCTCAATATGAGGGCGGATCTCCTTGCTGATGACGGGGTAGAGCAGGCGCAGGTGGAGTCTGGTGGTCTCGTCCTGCTCCTCCACGAAGGCCTTCTCAAAGAGATGCCAGCGGTAGTAAAACTCGTGGAATGGTTCGTAGTGCTTCAGCTCCTTCAGCTTGGTGGTGATGCCCTCGTACCCCTCAAAGACGGTGTCGAGGACGGTCCTGAGCAGCGGACTCTGGATCTTGATTGAGTGCAGAACAAGGGCGCTCTTGCGGGCCTTCTTCTGGCTGTAGACGATGATGGCATATTTGTCCCACTCGGGGGTGCGATCTCTGCCGACGTTGTCGGGGGCCCACTCGTCCCAGTCGCAGTCGCTGTTCTCGCGGTACAGCTCGCTGACTTCGGTCATCATTCCCGGGCCGAGATCATCATCCAGATCGTCACTCGACGGCTCCGAAACGGAGTCGTCTGCGGAAATGGATTCGCTGGTTGGGTCGGACGGCACCTTCTCGCTTGGGTCGTTTGCATTTTGCTGGTGGTCGGCGAGTGCGCCCGGCGTCTGCGGTGCTCCAAGTTCGACAGCATCAGCAACAGTTTTGGGCATGTTGGGGCGTCCCATGATGAGTAGATATTGTCAATACTGCTTGATGGAGATACTGTTGTGTTGTCTTGGCAGGATGCAGAGCGCAAGAGACGGAGTGTCGAAATATAAAGGGGGCAATCAATTGACGCTTGGTCGCAATGCCAAGACCAGCAGACTGCTGCGTGTAAATTGGCCAGGTTGCGTTTCAGCGGTTGGGCGTCAGGAAAGTAGGGCAGCTCATTGGTGATTCAGTTAGCTGCCTAGCACTCCTGGGATCCACCGCAACGGGAACGAAGGTTGGTTTCAATGTTCAAGGTTGCATGCAAGCGCCTTCCTGACCCGCCGCGGGACTCAACCAGCCCAATTCAGCAGGCGAATGAAAGATGCTTTTCCCTTCATCCACGTCTCCAAATTCTAATAGGCACACTTTCGCTCCTACAATGAAAGGGGCAACTACAATACCTTATCCTCACGTAAAACGTTCAAAATTGACTTTCGGTACATGTAATCATCCCTAAGTCATTCGACTAGCACGTCGGTCTGACTCGCGAACTCTATCAACCCTAGGATTTTCAGCAACATCCAGGTGGCTTTGACGTTTGAAATCAAGATCTTCCTTTCATTCAAGTCCCATACTAATTGTTGCGCACGTACCCAGGTAGTTCTATCGCTCTGGAACTTAAACTGTCCGAGGTGGGTACTCACATCCAATGCAAGCTTCGATGTGAACCCCCACTTTGACCAAGGAGACATCGGCAAATAACAAGAATATGTTCTTGGCGTGCGGTATCTCGCTTTCGGTGGGAGTCATACTTCTGAGAGTAAAACGCGCCATCAATTCTCGGAAGCTGCCGACAATTCGGCTAGGAATATCTGCATGTCAGGCAAATAATTGAGATTTGCCGAGTATTACAAAATCTCCTCGAGTCTTGGCGCATGTGGTCCCATTTAGCCCCGACCCCCCAGCTTGGACACCTTCGGATGCAGCCGGGATACGCGTACTTATATGTAGATATATGAGACAACTCAACACTCCATCTTATCTTTCGCGGGGTCGTGGTTCGTCCATCATTCTGTCTGTCGAGTCTTCGAGTCGTCCCATTCAATACTTCACCATGCTTGTCCTCCCAATCTTCGCCACTCTGCTGGCGACTCTCGCTTTGCCAGCATACGGCACTCCGACAGGAGAAATCGCTGCTCGACAGCAAGTCCAGGGGAAATTCTGCGAGAAAGTATTCCCAGCACCATCAGACGACGTGATCAAAGCCCGTCACGACAAGTTTGTCGATGCGTTCCTCGTCAAGAAGGATATTGTCGAGACCTTCAGTTACATTGCGCCAGAGTACATCGTAGGCCACTCCACAAATTACTCCATGTAATTCACCAAAGTATGATATTCCGTATGCTGACTTGAAGGTCGCCTCTCAAGAACAACAACGTCACGTCGCCAGATAGCGCCCAACGGGCCCTGGACTTCCTGTCCCGCGTGTGGGGAAATCAAACGATCACGGTTCATCGCACGCTGTACAAGGAGAATTACAGCTGGCTCAACTATGCCGGAATGGCGGGGAGCAATATCATTGACCGGTATCGGTGGGAGGGCGGATGTATTGTCCAGCACGTAAGTGTTATTCTTAAAGTTAGCAAGTGGATGATGCTGATCTGGATGTTGCATAAGTGGGACAGGGGTGAGGTGTGGCCTTCGAGCTAGGAGGTTGTCAGGAAACAGGGCCAACGGATTCAGGTATTAGTCAAGTTCCTCATACTGCAGTTTTCACCTCCCCCCTAGCTATCTACATCGTAGGATTACCATAAACTGGTCCTTGTACAATCATCCCCGTGTTCCCGTTTGCCGACCCTATGTAATAACCACCATTGGAGGGCTGCAGACCGGCTGATGCAGATGGTGGTCGGTGACTCTGTTGCCACTCCGCGGGTGAAGTTGCTGGCTGCTGAGTGGGATGAACCGGACCTGGAGCCCCTTGATAGTAAGATTGGTACCCTGTTGGCATCATACCCGGTGGAAATTGATAGTCCCCCTGGCTCCCTGGCGGGTAAAGCAGTCCCCCTGTCGCAGAAGTGCCAGGAAACGGCTTCGGCTCTTCCGTCCAGGGTGACGCCGAAGGGTTCTGAGCCGCCGCCGAGCTGTCCGCCCACGGTGACGGCGCCCGCGCAGCAGCAGCAGCAGCAGGAACAGCAGGCTGGGCCGCCTTCTGAATTGCCCTCACCCACCGCAACAGCTCCGTCGAAACCGACAAGTACCCCTGATCCTCCTCATCAGTAAACCTCGCCATATCCATATGGTTTGCATGAATTCCAATAGAGTTGTACGCCGACAGAATGGCCGAATGCTTCGGCACGATCTCTCCCACTCCCTTGACCGGTAACTCCTCAAAGAAGCACGTTATAGCCAAAGGAGGCCGCCCCTGATCGGCTCGGCTTCTTAGCATGGCGTGAAAGTCACCTTGAATCCTTGCAAGAACCTCCGACTCGGGCTCGAGCACCCGTAGCAGATCGACGTTGATTTTCTTGACAGTGTTCGCGATTTGCCCGAATACAGTGCCCCAGTTGGCAAGCGTCGAGCCACAGTGGGGAGTTCCGAGAAAGCAGACGCCCGCGGTGGAATCGTAGACTTTTTGGAGGTGCGCTTCGGGACTGTTGCGTGATGCAAGCATTGCCTGCGGTCGTTTTTCATTCAGGGGTTAGAGTGGATCCAAACATTGCATTCAGGGGTAAAACTGATTGGAGAGAGGACGAACATCCTCAAAGACAAGCCCACCCAGACTGTGGGTTACAAATATGATAGGCCTCTCCTCTGTTTCGGTGCGCTCGCGGAGTTGGGCGACAGCGTTGGCGAGGTTGATGGCGTGGTTGCGGATGCAGTTTTGTGAGGCGGCCGCAAAGAAATGCGTGATGTCAGCGTCATATCCGAATGTGACGATGCGAGTCTTAGGGACATCGTTCTTGAGCAGGTGTGCAGGCCAGAAGACGCCGGTTGACTTGTCCATCCATGTGGTTTCGCGATTGCCGGTTAGCCCGTGGACGAAAACGATGCTGAACAGTGACCATGGTCAGGGTGATCCTGGAGGATCAAATGTGGTGATGATTCGGGGGACGTTACTCACTCGGCCACGGCATCTGGCGGATTGTGGCATTTCTTCAGTCCGTATGCCCCTTTCGCCGAGTGTCTTGCGGGAGGTTCGGGCTCAACGTCACCACCACCGGCCTCAGTAAGGACTTGAGACGTCTTGTCCTTCCGTGAGAACATTGCGTCGTTGCGAATGGACGGGTGTTCAGCAAACTGACGTCGATCGATGAATGAAGGTAACTTCCCGGATGGCAAATACCGTTGGGACGTGGCCGGCCATAATTATGTTCACCGCATTCCCCCCAAAAATAGACAAGACTGCAAAAGTGGCTTGTTTCGGTGCAACGTTGAAGTCCGATCGGTGCTCGTGCGGGGATATTGAATTGAATCGGCAGTGTGATACTCGCGAGTATCACGCATGGGACGCCTTCAGCTGGACGCCGCCAGGGACAGCCCCGGCGCGTAGCATCCAATGCGCTCCGTCATCGCTGCAACCCTCGGTCTAGACTCCGAGATCGAGGGAGGACCGGGAGATGCCATCCAATCGCTGTCAATATTCTCATGTAACAGGATGCCGTGAGTGAGACAGGGGGTGATACAGGGGGGACGCCACGAGACACAAGGCTCTCAGCTCCGATTTGCCCCTTCTCTCCCCCTTTGACTTTCTTACCCGACCCCCAACTGCACTTGCATGTTTTTGTTTGGATTTTGAGAAAGC